>Ga0189290_100180_pt1 | contig 37991 bp, 36 predicted proteins | sample UW140minimetaG_FD_130318 | JGI IMG/M metagenome (GOLD analysis project Ga0189290, IMG submission 130318) | Marine microbial communities from the Costa Rica Dome - UW140 mini metaG | ecosystem: Environmental > Aquatic > Marine > Oceanic > Photic zone | place: Costa Rica: the Eastern Pacific...
AGCCGGAGCGCTTGGGGCGATCGTCGATTATCTGGAGCTAACCCAGAAAGGCAAGCTGCCGCTATTGCAGCCACCGGTCCGTGAAGCAACGCAGGGCGTGATGCAGATTGATGCAGCCACCCGGCGGAATTTGGAGCTGACCGCGAGCCTGTCCGGAGGCCGTGCTGGATCGCTTTTGGCCACCATTGACAGAACAGTGACAGCCGGTGGTGCCCGGCTTTTGGAGCAGCGGTTGTCGTCCCCGTCTTTGCGGCTGACAAGCATTCGCGGACGGTTGGATTCTGTCTCCTACATGGCAGAGCATCGTGGAGAAGCCTCAGATTTACGTGAGGCTCTGCGCAAGGTGCCGGATCTGGATCGGGCGTTGTCTCGACTGTCGCTAGACCGAGGCGGACCACGTGATTTGACGGCAGTGCGCAATGGTCTGGGTCAGGCAGGGGAATTGTCGGAACGGGATTACGCTGGTGAATTGCCAGACGACTTGAAAGCTGCTCAGAACGCGTTGCGCGATCATGACGAGTTATTGAATTTGCTGGACGATGCGTTGATCGCTGAACCGCCGTTGCTGGCGCGGGATGGTGGGTTTATTGCGCCGGGGTTTGATCCGGAGCTGGATGAGAGCCGCGAGCTGCGCGACGAGGGGCGCGGTGTGATCGCGGGGATGCAGGCGCAGTATTCGGAGCAAACCGGCATTGCCGCATTGAAAATCAAGCACAACAATGTGCTGGGCTATTTCATCGAGACCACAGCGAAACATGCCGACACAATGATGTCACCGCCGCTCAATGAAACCTTCATCCACCGCCAGACCACGGCCAATCAGGTGCGCTTCACCACCGTTGCGTTAAGCGGGTTGGAGACCAAGATTCTGAACGCGGGTAACCGCGCGTTGGGGATTGAAAAGCGGCTCTACGACACCTTAAAAGGCGCGATTTTGGAGCGGGCTGGGCAAGTGGCGGCAGCGTCCAAGGCACTGGCAGAATTTGATTTGGCAGCGGCCCTTGCAGAGCTTGCCGCCAATGACAACTGGACGCGCCCCGAGGTGAATGAGAGCCGTGATTTTGCCATCGAAGGTGGACGACATCCGGTGGTCGAGGCTGCGCTACGCAAGACTGGTGATCCCTTTGTGGCCAATGACTGCGAATTGTCTGGTGGCGATGCGGCGAGTATCTGGCTTCTGACCGGTCCCAACATGGCCGGTAAATCGACCTTCCTGCGGCAGAACGCGCTGATTGCGCTGCTCGCACAGATGGGCAGTTTTGTACCGGCGGACAGTGCACGGATTGGGCTTGTGAGCCAGCTGTTCAGCCGCGTCGGGGCAAGTGATGACCTCGCCCGTGGGCGTTCGACCTTTATGGTGGAGATGGTGGAGACTGCCGCCATTCTCAATCAGGCTGACGATCGGGCGCTGGTCATTTTGGATGAGATTGGCCGTGGTACTGCGACCTATGACGGCTTGTCGATTGCCTGGGCCACACTGGAACATCTGCATGATGTGAACAAATCCCGCGCGTTGTTTGCCACGCACTATCACGAGATGACGCAACTGGCCGGGAAGATGGCCGGAGTGGACAACGCCACCGTGGCAGTGCGCGAATGGGAAGGCGAGGTGATCTTCCTGCATGAGGTCACGCAAGGTGCGGCGGATCGCTCTTATGGCGTCCAAGTGGCGCAGCTGGCGGGCTTGCCCGCCGCTGTGGTGGACAGGGCACGAGTGGTTCTGGATGCGCTGGAGAAAGGCGAACGTGAGGGTAAGGCGCAAAAAGCGTTGATTGATGATCTGCCGTTGTTTGCCGCCGCTCCGGCCCCTATGGCCGCGACGCCAAGCGGGCCATCACCGTTGCAGGAAAAGATGGCCGATGTGTCGCCCGACACGCTCAGCCCGCGTGAGGCGTTGAACTTGATTTATGAGTTGAAGGACTTGGCGGGGACGTAAAATGCGCAACGGCCCGACCTGTCCACATGGCCATTTTTAACGGCCCGCACAAAAGAAAAGCTCCCGAAAATACGGGAGCTTTGTAGCAAGCAATTTGCGATCTGTTTAGCCCGGGTTGGAGCTGACACCCACTTGAGCGGCCCGCAGCAGGCGATCATGCAACATGAACCCCTGGGCGGACACCTGAATGATCTCGCCGGATTTAGTACCCGGCACAGGGGCCTCAAACATGGCTTCGTGCACGTTGGGGTCAAACTTATCACCCACCTCGGGCGAAATTAGCTCAATGCCATGTTTCGCAAATGTTTTCAGCAGCTCGCGCATGGTGAGCTCGATGCCTTCGATTAGGGCAGCAGAAGCCTCTTTCTGCTCTTCTGTGATTGCCTCAATGGCGCGTTTCATGTTGTCAAAAACAGGCAGCATGTCGCGGGCCAGCTTGGAACCACCGTATTGCTCCGCTTCGCGGCGGGCCTTATCGCCACGCTTTCGCGCGTTTTCCGCGTCTGCCAAAGCCCGCATCCAACGATCTTTTAACTCGTCGCGTTCCGCGCGCAACTCATCCAATTCAACAGCTTCATCTTCAAGTTCGTCCAAGCTGGCAGCAAATTCTTCTGCTTCAGCATCTGCGATGTCGTCCAGAAACTCGTTGTCTTTCGGCTCAGCCATAATCCACCTCTAACCGCGGTCGGTGATGAGTTTACCGACCAGTTGTGCCGTGTAATCCACGATCGGCACGATGCGTCCATAGTTCAGGCGCTTGGGTCCAATGACCCCAACAGCACCCACGATCTTTCGATCAGCGTTCATATAGGGAGACACCACCAAAGAGGAACCCGAAAGTGAAAAAAGTTTGTTCTCAGAGCCAATAAAAATGCGCACGCCGTCGCCTTGCTCCGCCAATTCGAGAAAATCAGCAATGTCTCGTTTACGTTCAAGGTCATCAAACAAGGTGCGGATGCGTTCGAGATCCTGCTCTTCCTCATCGGTGCCAAGCAGATTCGAGCGCCCCCGCACGATCAAACGTTCCTGTTGGCCCTCATCGTTGGCCCAGAGCGCGAGGCCGTTTTCCACAAGGTCAGCCGCAAGACTGTCAATTTCCTGTCGGCGCTTAGTGATCTCTTCATGCACAGCTTTGCCCAAGTCACTCAGCGTGCGGCCTTCTGCCACTGCGTTCAAAAAGTTGGCTGCTTCGCGCATAGAGCTTGGCGTTTGCCCTGGCAGCGGCGTGAACAGTCGGTTTTCCACATGACCATCAGCGAAGACCAGCACCACAAGTGCGCGGTCTGCACCTAGAGAAACAAATTCGATGTGTTTGATTGGAGCTTCATGTTTCGGTGCCAAGACAAGTGAGGCGCCTTGCGTCACGCCGGAAAGCGCAGTGGACACACGATCAAGCATGTTTCCCACGTCCGCGTCGGCATCGCCCAGTGTCGCGTCGATTTTTTGCCTGTCACCCTGATCCAGATCGCCCACTTCCAAAAGACCATCAACAAACATGCGCAGGCCCTGTTGCGTGGGTACACGGCCAGCAGAGACATGCGGGCTATCAAGAAGACCGAGAAACTCCAAGTCCTGCATCACGTTTCGGATGGTTGCGGCGCTGACTCTCTCTGACAGGGTGCGGGTCAGCGTGCGGCTCCCTACCGGATCACCCGTTTCCAGATAGCCCTCCACCACGCGGCGAAACACCTCGCGGCTGCGGTCATTCATTTCTGCGAGAATCGTACTACTGTCTGTCATTCGCCCGTGCCTTTGTGCTCTCAATAAAATAGCCTCAAAGGCAAAGGTCAATCGGGGTTGCGTCCAACCTTATCCCGCGGTTATCCCCAGCCCAAACCTAAAAAAGGATATTTGCCATGCGCCCCTCCGGCCGTCAGCTTAACGAAATGCGTGAAGTCTCAATTGAAACCAATGTGACCAAACACGCGGAAGGCTCCTGTTTGATCAAGATGGGCGACACCCATGTCCTCTGTACCGCATCACTGGAAGCACGTGTTCCGCCATTCATCAAAGGCTCTGGCCTGGGTTGGGTGACCGCAGAATATGGCATGCTGCCACGTTCGACCTCCTCGCGCATGCGTCGCGAGGCGACTGCAGGCAAGCAGGGTGGCCGGACTGTTGAAATTCAACGCCTAATTGGCCGCTCCCTGCGGGCGGGTGTCGATCGCGTGGCGCTGGGTGAGCGTCAGATCACCGTGGACTGTGACGTGATCCAAGCCGATGGTGGCACACGTTGTGCGTCCATCACAGGGGGTTGGGTGGCGCTGCGTCTGGCAGTGAACAAGCTGATGAAGGCAGGCGATGTTGTCACCGACCCACTCATTTCCCCAGTCGCAGCCGTGTCTTGCGGTATTTATGCTGGTCAGCCGGTTCTTGATCTGGATTATCCAGAAGACAGCGAAGCGGGTGTGGACGGTAACTTCATCATGCTGGCCAACGGTCAGATGATTGAAACCCAGATGTCGGCGGAAGGCTCCACCTATTCCCGTGCGCAGATGAACGAGCTGCTGGATTTGGCAGAAAAGGGTGTTTCCGAGTTGGTAGCCGCGCAACAGGCAGCCACGGCATGACGCGCAAGTTTGAGGGCGACCAGCTTCTGGTCGCCACCCACAACGCAGGCAAATTGGCCGAGATCACCGAGATCCTCGCGCCGCACGGCGTGTCGGTCGTTGGCGCGGGCGACATGGATTTGCCGGAGCCGGAAGAAACCGAAGATACCTTTGTAGGCAACGCCCGCATCAAGGCTCATGCGGCCGCCAAGGCAACCGGCCTCCCTGCCCTGTCTGACGACAGCGGCATCACCATCGACGCACTAGACGGTGCGCCCGGGGTGTACACCGCAGATTGGGCGGAGACCGGCAACGGCCGCGACTTTATGAAGGCTATGATCCGTGCCAATGACGAAATAACCGCCAAAGGTCCTGATGCACCACGTTCTGCGCAGTTCCGCTGCACATTGGTGCTGGCCTGGCCCGACGGGCATGACGAGGTATTTGAAGGCGTGATGGCCGGGGATCTTGTCTGGCCCATTCGGGGCGAAGGTGGGTTTGGTTATGATCCGATGTTTAGGCCAGATGGGTTTGATGTGACCTGCGCCGAGATGCCGAAAGAGGAGAAAAACCAAATCAGCCACCGTGGACGGGCGCTCAAAGCCTTTGTGGCGGGCTGTTTTGGCTGAGGATTGGCAAAACGGGGGCTTTGGCCTGTATATCCATTGGCCGTTTTGTCAGGCCAAATGCCCCTATTGCGATTTCAACAGCCATGTGAGCCGAGAAATTGATCAATCCCGCTGGCTTAGAGCCTATTTAAGCGAGCTGGATCGAGTTGCTGCCGAAACGTCCGGCCGGGTTCTAAACACCGTATTCTTTGGCGGAGGCACACCAAGCTTGATGGATCCAGAGGTGGTTGCCGCCATCCTGGAGCGCATTCGTCGCCTTTGGCCTACTTCAAACGACATGGAAATCACACTGGAGGCAAACCCAGGTTCGGTTGAGGCTGGCCGTTTTGCCGCCTTTCATGATGGTGGTGTGAACCGGATTTCCATGGGTATTCAGGCGCTAAAGGATAGAGATTTGCAGCGATTGGGCCGCATTCACTCAGTGGAAGAAGCCAAGCAAGCTTATGAAATTGCGCGTAAAACTTTTGATCGTGTGAGTTTTGATTTAATCTATGCCCGGCAAGACCAAACACTTCAGGATTGGCAAAGAGAGCTGCGCGAAGCGCTCTCCATGGCAATTGACCACCTGTCACTTTATCAACTGACCATAGAACAAGGGACAGCCTTCGGTGACCGGTACAACCGAGGCAAGCTGCGCGGATTGCCGGAAGATGACCTGGCCGCGGACATGTATGAGGTGACGCAAGACATTTGCGCCGACGCCGGCATGTTACCCTACGAGGTGTCAAATTACGCGGCAATAGGCTCTGAATCCCGTCACAATCAGATCTACTGGCGCTATGGCGACTATGCCGGGATTGGTCCTGGTGCACATGCGCGGTTGACGCTCAATGGTCAACGCTACGCAATCGAAACCTGGCGTAATCCAAACAAGTGGCTGGAAGAAGCCGAGACTGGAAACGGGGAAAACCTGAAAGAAGCTGTTTCCCTTGAAGATCAGGCCGCTGAATTTTTGATGATGGGCCTACGTTTGAGCGAAGGCGTCGATCTGCAACGGTATGAGAGCATGGCCGGAAAGCCCATCGAGGGCGCACGTGTCGCAACCTTGCAGGACATCGGTATGATCGAAATTGAGAATTCCCGGCTGCGCGTCTTGCCGCAGGGGCGCATGGTGCTTAACTCAGTTTTGTCGGAATTGTTGGTGGACTAAATGCGCGTTATCTGGCTGATCTGTGGACTGACCTGTGTCGCGCTTGCGCTGATTGGCGTGGTTTTGCCGCTCCTGCCAACGGTGCCTTTCTTGCTGTTGGCCGCCTTCTGTTTTGCACGTTCATCTGAACGCCTGCACAACTGGCTTCTGTCTCACAAAACCTTTGGCTCCATGATCGAAGACTGGAATAGCAACGGCGCGATCCGTCCTTCAGCAAAAAGGGCAGCGACGCTGTCTATTTTCGTGGTTTTTTGCATTTCTCTGGTTGTGGGCGTCAAAACCACCGTTTTGGTCATTCAAATGGTGGTTTTGAGCGCGGTACTTTTTTTCATCTGGACGCGGCCTAATTCGTAGCCGTCAAAATTCGGCACAATTCATCCAACTGATCAAGTGATTGATAATCAATGGTAATTTTTCCATTTTCGCCGCCAGAAACGTGATTTACTGAAACTTTCATACCCAAATTTGCTGAAAGATCGCCTTCTAGAGCAACTGTATCAGCGTCCTTGTGGGTCTTGGGTCGTGATTTTTTATTTTGCTCGACGAGAGAGACTGTTTTTTTCGCCAGTTTTTCAGTCTGACGCACAGACAAGCCGTCTTTCACCACCTTGCGCGCCAAGTCGGATGCATTGTCCGACGTCACCAGTGCACGGGCATGGCCCGCCGACAGCTGGCCTTCACGCAGCATGACCTGCACATCATCCGGCAGATTGAGCAGACGCATGAGATTGGCGATGTGGCTCCGGCTTTTGCCGAGCGCTTCCGAAACTTTTTCCTGCGTGTGGCCAAACTTCTGCATCAGCTGACGATACCCCATCGCCTCTTCAACCGGATTCAGATCCGCACGTTGGATGTTCTCAATAATCGCTATTTCAAGAACTTCGGTGTCGTCGTAGTCGCGAACAATAATGGGCAGCTCATGAAGTTGCGCCATTTGAGAAGCACGCCAACGACGCTCTCCGGCAACAATTTCATAGCGATCTCCAGACTTTTTCCGCACGATCAGCGGCTGAATCACACCCTTTTCTCGGATAGAGTTAGAAAGATCCTCAAGCTGTCCAGGTGTAAAATCACGTCTTGGCTGATCTGGGTTGGGTTCAATCCGCTCAATTGGCACCACAAGATCCGCGCGACGGGACGCAGATTCTGTGTCCTGACGTGTTGTTTCTTCGGTTACATCCGCCATCAAGGCGCTCAGTCCGCGACCGAGACCCCGTTGTTTTTTCTTATCGGCCATGCTGGCTCTCCTTTACGCGGCGACTTGTAAGTTATTGGCAAGCAGTTCTTTGGCCAACGCGCGATAGGCCTCTGCCCCCTTGGAGGTTGGATCGTAGTCCAGAACCGCCTGAGCAAAAGATGGCGCCTCAGACACGCGGACGTTACGCGGAATTTTGGTTTCAAACACGAGGTCGCCGAGATTGTCACGCGCGTCCTGCTCAACCTGTTGGGACAGGTTGTTGCGCGCATCAAACATCGTCAGGACGATGCCTTCAATCCGTAGGCCAGCATTTGCGGTTTGACGCACCTCACGCACAGTCAGCATGAGCTGCGAAAGGCCTTCCAACGCGAAAAACTCGCTTTGCAGGGGGATTAACACAGAGTTGGCCGCTATCATGGCGTTGACCGTCAGAAGGTTCAACGATGGTGGGCAATCAATAAGGATGTAATCCAACTCATATTTATCAATGGCGGTCTGGCGTAACGCGTCATGCAATAAAAAGCTGCGTTTTTCATTCGACATCAGCTCAATATCTGCCGAGCTTAGGTCAACAGTGGCAGGCACAATCGACAAATTTCCAGATTCGGTGGTCTGGATCACTTCGTCCAACTCCACATCCCCGGTCAAAAGATCGTACGTGGTGTGCGTGCGATCCTCGACCTCTACGCCCAGTCCAGTAGAGGCGTTTCCTTGTGGGTCCAAGTCGACCAAAAGAACTTTGCAACCCTCTTCAACCAACGCTGCGGCGAGGTTGATGGCTGTTGTTGTTTTGCCCACGCCACCCTTTTGGTTGGCCACTGCGATGATTTTGGGCCCTTTAGGGCGTGTGGGATCCGACACGTTTGAGCTCTCCAATCTTCAGAACGACCGCTTCTGGGTCCGTGGTACTTTTTACCACTTCGCAATCAAATGACCACGATTCCTGTGCAGATTTGAGCTCTTTTTGCCAACGTGCGCCTTTTGGGAACATTGCAGTACCAGATACCTTCATATGGCGTTCCGCAAACTCACAAAGCAAAGACAAATCGGCAAGCGCGCGTGCGGACAATACATCCGCATTCTGCGGTTCCGCTTTTTCAATACGCTCCGTGATAACGACGCATTTCGTGCCAGTTTCACGCAACACGGTGCGTAAGAAGGCACATTTACGCTGATCACTTTCAATCAGCGTCACTTTTTCTGGAGCCTCAGGTTCATCAAACATCAACGCGACCACAAGTCCTGGGAAGCCGCCGCCACTGCCAATATCCACCCAATGTATCGCTTTGGCAGGTGCACTGCGCAGAACTTGCACAGAATCCAGAATATGACGGGCCCAAAGATCGTCGATAGTGGATTTGGAGACCAGGTTGATGCGGGGATTCCACTTTTCCAGGAGTTCGGCAAGCGTTTCCAGGCGGTCCAATGTTTCACGTGAAACATTCAAATGGGATTTGATGTGTTCAGGGCAAGACATTATGCAGATTTCGCCTTCTTCGCCTGCCGTAACTTCGCAAGTAGAAGGGTCAATGCAGCGGGTGTCATTCCATCGATCCGGCCGGCCTGTCCCAGATTGGACGGACGTACAGCCTTCAACTTCAACTTCAACTCGTTGCTAAGTCCATCGATAACGTCGAAATCAAAATCAGACGGAATGATTTGCGTTTCGTCACGCCGTACAGCTTCAACATCCCGTTTTTGGCGCTCAATGTAGTTGGCATAAAGCGCGTCACGATCAAGTTGTTCCTGAATTTCCGGGTCAATATCTCCAAAATTCCTATTCAAAGCTGTCAGCTCTGAAAACCCGACTTCGGGGAAAGCCAATACCTGAAACGCAGTCCGACGGTTACCGTCTTGATTCACCGAGATGCCCGCTGCGTTAATTTCTTTGGGAGTGTAAGCCTTCTCCTCTAAGAGCGACTTACCTGATACAAGCTTTTCCGCCTTTTCAGCAAAAGCGGATTTGCGTGTTTCTCCAATCAACCCCAATTCCTGGCCAATCGGTGTGAGACGTTGATCCGCATTGTCGGCACGTAAAGACAGACGGAATTCCGCACGCGAAGTGAACATGCGGTAAGGTTCCGTCACGCCGCGCGTGATCAAATCATCCACCATCACACCAATATAGCTATCAGACCGACTGAAATGATGCGCTCCTTTGCCCTGAGCGGACAAGGCCGCGTTGAGACCTGCCACAAGGCCTTGGGCGGCGGCCTCCTCATATCCCGTGGTGCCGTTGATTTGCCCCGCAAGAAATAGGCCTGCAACACCTTTCACACCCAAAGCAGCGTCCAGTGCCCGCGGATCAACATAATCATATTCGATTGCATAGCCGGGCTGCAGAATCTCCACGTCTTCGAGTCCATAAATTGAACGCACATAGGATTCTTGCACATCAACAGGCAAAGAGGTGGAAATGCCATTGGGATAAACCGTATCGTCATCCAGGCCCTCAGGTTCCAAGAAAACCTGATGTGAGTCCTTATCCGCGAAGCGCACGATCTTATCTTCAATAGAAGGGCAATAGCGCGGCCCTACGCCATCAATATGACCGCCATACATTGCGGAGCGATCAAGGTTGTTGCGAATGATATCGTGAGTTTTGGCGTTGGTATGGGTAATGCCACAGGCGATCTGGCGCGCAGATGGCTTCTTACTCAGGAAGGAGAACATCACCGGCTCTTCATCACCCGGTTGGCTATCGAGCAGATCCCACTGAATGGTCTTACCGTTCAAGCGTGGCGGTGTACCAGTTTTCAAACGCCCAAGCGGCAGCCCAAAACTATCGATACGGTCGGCAAGTTTTATCGACGCGTTATCCCCCATGCGTCCACCGGAATGAGAGACGTCACCGATATGGATAACTCCACGCAGAAATGTGCCTGTGGTTAAAACAACAGCATGGGCCGAAATTTCTGATCCATCGGCAAGGACAACACCACGTACCGCGGTCCCTTCCATACGGAAATCAGTGGCTTCCCCTTCGATCACAGATAGATTTTTCGTGGATTCAATCTCCGCCAGCATTTCTGTGCGATAGATTTTTCGATCGGATTGGGCACGAGGACCTTGTACAGCAGGCCCCTTACGACGGTTTAGGAGGCGAAACTGAATACCAGCCTTGTCGGCGATACGTCCCATGACGCCGTCAAGCGCATCGACTTCTCGCACAAGGTGACCTTTGCCCAAGCCTCCAATCGCCGGGTTACAGGACATGACGCCAATGCCGGACCTTTTTAAGGTCACAAGCGCGGTCGAGGCGCCCATACGAGCCGAGACCGCCGCCGCATCTGCGCCAGCATGGCCACCTCCCACAACAATGACGTCAAAATGTTTCACGTGAAACACTCCTCAAATTTGAATCACTTTCCGATGCAGAAGCTCGAAAATATCTCATCCAGCAGATTCTCTACATCGACATGACCGACAATGGAATCAAGAGCACGAATCGCGGTGCGTAGTTCTTCGGCACCGATATCATAATGATCCGGTCCCAGCGCGAAAACCGCACGACCCGCATCCAGGGATTCCGACGCACGCTTCATCGCGATGCGGTGGCGTTCACGCGTGGCCACACCGGATCGACCCGCCTGATCCGAAAGCTTCTCCGTGATCTCCGCAACAAGTTTGGAAACACCAAACCCGGTTTTTCCGGAAATGCCATACTGCGGATCATTCAACGTATCCGCCTTAGCCGAACGGATGACGTCGTTTGGAAGAGGCGTGAAGTCCGGGTCGTCCCCTTCCAACGTCAGAAAGACCCGAAGATCTGCCGCCTTAGCTCGTTCGCGGGCGCGTTGAATGCCGATGCCTTCGACATGATCATCGGTTTCGCGTAGGCCGGCTGTGTCCAATAGCGTGACGGGCAATCCGTTCAATTCCATACGCACTTCGATGACGTCGCGTGTGGTACCAGCATATTCAGAGGTAATCGCAGCTTCGCGGCCGGCAAGTGCGTTCAGCAACGTGGATTTGCCGACATTGGGCGCGCCGAGAATGGCAACCTCAAACCCTGTGCGGATACGTTCTGCGGTTTCGACCCCAGCGATTTCTGTATACAGCTGAGTGCGAACACCAGAAAGAAGTTCAGTAACTTCCGGAGTCACGTCTACTGGCACGTCTTCGTCCGCGAAATCAATGGTGGCTTCAATTAGTGCTGCTGCGCGGATCAGGTCCGTGCGCCATTTTCCAGCAAGGGTGCCAAGATCCCCAGACAAAACGCGCAAGGCCTGGCGCCGTTGGGCTTCGGTTTCTGCATCAATGAGATCTGCAAGGCCCTCGACCTGGGCTAAGTCAAGGCACCCGTTTTCCAATGCCCGGCGAGTAAATTCGCCCGCTTCCGCTAAGCGCAAGCCTTTCATTTCCGAAAGTTCACGCAGGACGGCATTCACACCCGCAGTGGAGCCGTGCAAGTGAAGCTCTAAGACTTCCTCACCAGTGAAGCTGCTGCCTTTTTCAAAATAGAGCACTAAGGCCTGATCCAAACGGCGGCCTTCACTGTCTTTCAGTAGTTTTAAGGCGGCGAAACGCGGTTTTGGCAGATCACCAAAGAGCGCCCTACCGGTCTCAGTCACACGCTTTCCAGACACACGAACGACAGCGACCCCCGCTTTACCGGGGGCCGTTGCAAGAGCGAAAATTGTGTCAGCCACATAGGCCATCACAGCATCCTTAGGTGTTCATCGAGTCAAAGAACTCGCCATTGGTTTTGGTCTGCTTGAGTTTGCCAAGCAAGAACTCGACAGCATCCGTGGTACCCATCGGATTGAGAATACGGCGCAGGACGTAGGTCTTGGCCAAGTCCCCTTTTTCGATAAGCAGATCTTCTTTCCGAGTGCCGGATTTGAGAATGTCGATCGCTGGGAAGACGCGTTTGTCTGCCACTTTGCGATCGAGCACGATCTCAGAGTTACCGGTGCCTTTGAATTCTTCGAAGATCACCTCATCCATGCGCGAGCCGGTATCGATCAGCGCAGTGGAGATGATGGTCAGGGAGCCACCCTCTTCGATGTTACGGGCCGCACCAAAGAAACGCTTAGGGCGTTGCAACGCATTGGCGTCCACACCACCAGTCAAAACTTTACCAGAGGATGGCACCACAGTGTTGAAGGCACGACCAAGTCTTGTGATGGAGTCCAGAAGGATCACAACATCTCGTTTATGTTCCACAAGACGTTTGGCTTTTTCGATCACCATTTCTGAGACAGCAACGTGGCGTGTGGCAGGTTCATCAAAGGTCGAGGAGATCACCTCACCTTTTACGGACCGCTGCATGTCTGTCACCTCTTCCGGGCGTTCGTCAATCAGCAGGACGATCAGATAACACTCCGGGTGGTTGGCCTCGATGCTGTGCGCGATGTTTTGCAGCAGCACGGTCTTACCGGTGCGCGGTGGCGCAACGATCAGGGAACGCTGCCCTTTACCAATCGGCGCAACAAGATCGATCACACGGGCGGAACGGTCTTTGATGGTTGGATCCTCGATCTCCATCTTCAGACGCTCATCCGGATAGAGCGGCGTGAGGTTGTCGAAGGCAATCTTATGCTTGGCCTTCTCCGGCGCCTCAAAATTGATCTGAGACACACCTGTGAGCGCAAAATAGCGTTCTGTGTCACCTGGAGCGGTCATAACCCCGTTCACGGTGTCACCGGTGCGCAGGGAGTACTTACGGATCATCTCCGGGGACACATAGATATCATCGGGACCCGGCAGGTAGTTGGCCTCTGGAGACCGCAGGAAGCCGAAGCCATCCTGAAGAACCTCAAGCACACCGTCGCCGGAGATTTCCCATCCATCATCAGCGCGTTCACGCAGAATTTGGAACATCATCTCGCCTTTGCGCATCGTGGAGGCGTTTTCGATCTCCAGCTCTTCGGCCATCGCAAGGAGATCTTTGGGGCTATTGGCTTTCAACGTGCCAAGAGCAAGCTTTTCTTGTGTCATGAAAATATCCTGTGCTGCCCGATAGAAGGGCAGATCATGTACTCTGTATCTGGAAGACACTTAGCCCGGACGGGCCAGTTGGCGGCAGTTCTAAGCCACTTTCTTCACCTGAGTCAAACGATTCAGAATTTTACGACGACCGAAACAACAATCAGAACCATCAAAAGCGTCGGAACTTCGTTCATCATGCGATATTGGCGGCCAGTGAGCGTATTTTCATCACGTCTAAATTTCTTACGCATGATCATCAGCCAGTGATCAAACACGGTCATGGAGATCACACCAAAGGATTTGGTATAGGGCCAGATCGCGGACCAATCGACAATTCCTGGCGTGAATACCAGTGTGAGGCCGGCGGCCCAGGCAACTATGCTCGCAGGTGCCATGATATAGCGCTGAAGCTTGTATTCCATCACCTTTAAAGTTTCGTCGAGTTGATCGCCCTTCTCTGCCCTTTCAGCGTGATACACGAACAAACGTGGTAGATAGAACAGACCTGCCATCCAGCTGATCACTGCCATGATGTGCAGTGAGAGTACGTATGGGTAAATGTCGACGAGAAAGTAACTCATGCCGGTATGTTCCTGAGCGAAGCCAGACCCTCTCTATAATAAATAAATATATATAGAAAAGGATGATGATTAAGTAGGGAAAGCCAATCCTGTGGATTATAGATTTTCCCTAAGACTTACCCACACATGGACTCTTTGCTCTGATCTGTATCAGTAACTGGTGAGAAAGTTAAAAGATATTAATTTTTTCAATGACTTGAATAAAACATGACAGCGCTATGACTGTGGATAAGCAGGTGGAGAAAACGGTATTCGGACGATTCCTCCCTCAGGAAAAGTTTTCCCCGTCCACCGTGCAGAAAATCGGGGGATTTCCGTGAGACACGGGTGAGTTTCCCCAGCTTGCAAAACCTCACAGAAATTTCCAGAAAGGACTCTCAAGAAGTTCCTTCCCTTCTCCACGGGTTTATCCACATGACCGCACCCTTGATACTTGCTTCAGGCTCCGAGATACGGGCTCAGCTCCTATCTAAAGCCAATGTTGGTTACGAAACCGTTAAGCCGCGCGTAGATGAAGAGATGATAAAGCGATCTTTGCAGGCGGAGGGCGCCACACCGCGGGACGTGGCGGACGCTTTGGCGGAGTCAAAAGCGCGAAAGGTCAGTTTGAAGCGGCCAGAGGCGCTGGTTTTGGGCTGTGATCAGGTGCTGGATTTTCAAGGCACGATCTTTTCCAAGCCCGCCAGTGTGGCGGATGCGCGCAATCAGTTGCTGTTGCTGAGGGGCCAGAGACATATGTTGCTGTCTGCGGCAGTGATCTATCAAAATGGTGAGCCGCTCTGGCGCCATGTTGGTGTTGTACGGCTGTTCATGCGGCAATTCAGCAACGACTTTCTTGAGGGCTACCTTGATCGCAACTTTGACAGCATCCGACATTCAGTTGGCGGGTATAAGCTGGAAGAAGAAGGCGTGCGGTTGTTTAACAAGATCGACGGCGATTATTTCACCGTCCTCGGCATGCCGCTTGTAGAAATTCTGTCGTTTCTGACGACACGGGGAGAACTGCCACAATGACATTGCCGTCCATTCCTTTGGCGGGTGTGATCGGGAACCCGATTGCGCACTCAAAATCACCTGTCTTGCATAGGCATTGGCTGAAGACTTATGACATTTCCGGACATTATGTGCCGCTTGAAGTCGAAGCGGATGCCTTGGGCGATGTCTTAAAGGCGATGCCTAAGATGGGGTTTGTCGGCTGTAACGTCACTATCCCGCATAAAGAGCGGGTGATGCAGTTTGTGGACCAGATTACGGATCGCGCAACCCTTATTGGCGCGGTGAACACGCTGATTTTCCTTAATGACGGTAGTATCTTGGGGGATAATACAGACGGATACGGGTTTATCGAAAACCTGCGTCGGGGTGCACCAGAGTGGGATGCCTCAGCGGGTCCAGCGGTTGTTCTGGGTGCGGGTGGCGCCGCGCGGGCAGTTGTGGCGTCATTGTTAGATGCAGGAGCGCCAGAGATTTTGTTGACCAACCGAACACGGGTTCGGGCAGACAAGCTTCGTGAAGACTTTGGCGCGCGGGTTAAGGTGGTCGAGTGGGTTCAGGCGGGTAATATTCTGGAAGAAGGTGCCACGCTGGTGAATACCACATCGCTTGGCATGACCGGTAAATCAGAGTTGCGTGTGCCAATGGATGGGTTGCGAAAGGAGACTGTGGTGACAGACCTTGTGTATTCTCCGCTGACGACCAGCTTTCTCCGTACAGCCAATGAGGTTGGCTGTGTGACTGTGGATGGATTGGGCATGTTGTTACATCAGGCGGTGCCAGGATTTGAACGTTGGTTTGGCCGTCGACCTGTGGTGGATGACGAAACCCGCCGCGTGGTTTTGGGATGAGCTTTAAGCTTGGCCTGACAGGCTCGATTGGCATGGGTAAATCGACAACGGCGCAGATGTTTGTTGATCTGGGCTGCGCGCTTTGGGATGCGGATGCGGCTGTGCATCGGCTTTATGACATCGGTGGGGCTGCGGTTGAGCCGATGCAGGCAATTTTTCCGGAGGCGATTGTCGCGGGGGCAGTGTCGCGTGATAAGCTTAAAGAGGTGATTGGGCGCGATCCCTCGGCACTTGGATCAATTGAGAAAATCGTGCATCCTTTGGTGGCTCAGGACCGTGCCACCTTCATAGAGTTTGCCACGGCTGACATTCTAGTTTTTGACATTCCATTGTTGTTTGAAACGGGAGGTAATGAGGCAATGGATGCGGTCGTATGTGTCTCTATTCCAGCTGAACTACAGCGGAATCGCGTTCTGGCACGGGGCACAATGAGCGCAGCCCAGTTTGAACAGATCCGCGCCAAACAGATGCCAAATGATAGAAAAGTTGCCCGATCGGACTACGTTGTAACCACTGATACGCTTGACCATGCGCGCCAGCAAGTGGAGAAGATTGTGACCACTATCAGGGGACAATTGGCACATGCGTGAAATCGTACTCGATACGGAAACCACAGGGTTTGATCCGTTTTCCGGCGACCGGATTGTCGAGATTGGGGCGTTGGAGCTTTTTAACCACATGCCCACTGGTGAGACGTTTCACGTCTATATCAACCCGATGCGGAATATGCCGGAAGAGGCTTTTGGCGTGCATGGGATTGGGCCGGATTTGCTCGATGTGCCGCGGGATGCGCAACCGGGTGAGGTGACGCTGAAGGACAAGAAAGTCTTTGAGGCGCATGGTCAGGCGTTTCTGGATTTCATTGGCAACGATAGCAAACTGGTCATTCATAACGCCAAGTTCGATATGAAGTTCCTGAACGCGGAGCTGAGTTGGATGAACCTGCCGGAGATCCCGATGGATCGCGCGCTGGATACGCTGGCTATGGCGCGCAGCAAATTCCCGGGTTCGCCTGCCACCTTGGACGCCTTGTGTCGACGGTATGGCATCGACAACTCGTCGCGGACGTTGCACGGCGCGCTTTTGGACTCCGAAATTCTGGCAGAAGTCTATTTGGAGCTGATTGGTGGCCGGCAACCGGACCTGGTTTTGGCTTCCGGAGGTGGTGGCAAAACAAAATCGGTGCAGGTGGACGATTGGCGACCGACCAAACGGGCGACACCCCTGCCCTCGCGCCTGAGCGAAGACGAGGAAACAGCGCACAAAGAGTTTGTTGAAAAGATGGGCGACAACGCGCTTTGGAGTAAACTGGGATAACCCACAAAAAAGGCGCCGCCCGCGAAGGCAGCGCCTGAATTTTAGACAGCGGATCGCTTAATTGGCGACGGGCTGCTCAGCTTGCTGTTCTTGCGCACGGCGCTGCAACTCGGAGCGGTACAGAGCCACAAAGTCGATGGTTTCCAGGTTCAGTGGTGGGAAGCCACCGTCGCGGGTCACGTCAGACACGATGCGACGCACAAATGGGAACAGCATGCGTGGGCATTCGATCAGCAGGAATGGGTGCAGCTGGTCTTCTGGCACACCTTCCACGTGGAACACACCGGCATAGTCCAGTTCCAAAATGAACATCTCTGCGCCGTCTTCTTTGTTCTTGGCGGTGATGTTCAGCTTCATGGCGACTTCGAACTGGTGATCCGCGGTGCGCTTTTTTGCATCAAGGTTCACCTGAACCTGAACGTCAGGCTGTGGGTTACCGGTAGAGCCTTTCTGAGCGAGGATGTTTTCGAACGACATGTCGCGTACAAATTGGGTCAGTACGTTCATTTTCAGCTGTGGCGCTTGTGCTGCGCCGTTTTCGTTTTCCGCCATGGGAAGTTCTCCAAAGAATTAGTTTGCCCTGCTTTAACAGGTCAAATTACTTGTCTCAATGTTTAGTCCAACCGGAGGGGGTATGCGTGGGTTTTTTGGCGCTGTCCAGCTTATCAACTTGGCTTTGAGGCGCGGGATCTACCTCTGAAAACTCGCCGTCTATGACATCTGAACGTGAGGGTCGGTCACTTTGATTGGCTGGTCCGGTGTGGAATGAGGCGGAGTGTGTGCTCCCCATCGTAAAACTTTGAACACGCACACGTTTTCTGGCGAACTCAAACATGAGTTTTCTGAAAGCTGGCGTCAGCAACGCAAATCCGACTGCGTCTGTAAAGAATCCGGGGGTCAGCAACAAAACGCCGGCAATCAATATCATGGCACCATGCGCTATGGGCTCAGTAGGATCGTTCAATTCATTGAAGGATTTCTGTACTTTACCAATGGCTGCGAGACCTTGAGACCGCACCAAGTGTGTACCCAAAATGGCGGTCAGTAAAACAATCGCCATGGTTGGCAACAGACCAATGGCACCACCAACGCTTATGAACAGGGCGATTTCGATCATAGGGATCGCGATAAAGGCCAACAAGAGCCGCATCTTAGCTTTACTCCAATGCTTATTTTGGCGAGGTGGACTTGACCCCGCCTGTGACTTACATAAGTGCGAGAGAACAGTGTTTCCATGCCCTACATGAGGTTCAAATGAACTCCTCCCTACTTCAACTTTTGGTTTTGGCCGGTATTGCCGTGTTTCTGATTTTGCGTCTGCGCAATGTTTTAGGGACTCGAGACGGGTATGAGGAGCCGCGTCAAGAAGGTGTTTCGCAGGCTCGCCGTGCGGGACCAGACCTCGAAGTTATCGAGGGTGGCCCGGATCAGGATATTCTGGACCATGCCGAAGAGGGCAGCGTGACTGCGCTTGCACTAGCGAAAATGAAATCAATGGAGCCGCAGTTTGGCGTAAATGATTTCCTTGGCGGTGCGCGTGGAGCTTATGAAATGATCCTGATGGCTTTTGAAAAGGGTGATTTGGCCAGCATTCAGCCGTTCCTGGGCGAAGAAGTTTATGAGAGCTTTGCTCATGTGGTGGAGATGCGGGCGGACAAAGGTCTGACCGTGGAAAGCGAATTTGTCGGTGTGCGTGAAATGGTTTTGCAGACAGCGCATTTTGACGATTCCTCCAAGGAGGGTGAAATCACTGTGCGTTATGTGGGCGAGCTGACCCATGTTGTGCGTGATAATGCCGGTGAGATTGTCGAGGGCAGCGAAAGCCAGATTAAGCGGCAGAAGGACGTTTGGACCTTTGCCCGCGTGATGGGATCAGATGATCCAAACTGGCAGCTTGTTGCTACGGGCGAATGATCCGGGCGTTTCGGGCGGCTCTGGCCGCGGTCTTTGTGATGACCGGAGGGGCAGCCATGTCCGAAACACATATGAAAATTCTGTCGTTTGACGACCTGGACGGGTGGGCCTCGGATGATCACGAGGCCGCCCGTCAAGTCTTTCTGAACACCTGTACCGACTTTGACGCGCCTGATTGGCAGACGTTGTGTGCAGCTGCGACGGGCATTGAAGACGCGCGCAAGTTTTTTGAGCTACTGTTTCGACCGGTTTTGATTGAGGAAAAGGATAAGTCGGCGCTGTTCACTGGCTACTTTGAGCCGGAGCTAGAGGGGGCTTTGACCCCAAGTGGTCGGTATCGTTTTCCGGTGTATAAGATGCCGCGAGAGGCCAAAGCCGGCCAGTGGCTGACACGTCGTGAGATTGAGACCAGCGGTGCGCTTCAGGGGCGTGGCTTGGAGATTGCCTGGGTTGACGACAGTGTGGAGCTATTTTTCCTTCAAATCCAAGGGTCAGGCCGTATTCGGTTGCCCAACGGATCCTACATTCGTGTGGGCTACGGTGGTGCCAATGGGCACAAGTATCGCTCAATCGGTGCCGAGTTGGTTCGGCGTGGTGTGTACAATGCGCATCAGGTCAGCGCGCAAGTGATCAAGAATTGGGTAAAGCGCAATCCTGTCGATGGGGCCGAACTGCTGCGCCATAACGATAGCTTTGTTTTTTTTCGGGAAGTGAGCCGCGTGCCAGCACACAAAGGCCCTTTGGGGGCGATGAACCGATCAATTACCGCTATGCGGTCAGTGGCGGTGGACCCGAAGTTCACCCCGCTAGGCGCACCGGTTTGGGTGGAGAAAGATGGAGCGGGACCGCTCCGTCGGTTGATGATTGCGCAGGACACAGGTTCAGCGATCAAAGGCGCGCAGCGGGCTGACATTTTCTTCGGTACGGGCGATGAGGCAGGTAAGGCAGCGGGGACCTTGAAGGACCCAGGGCGTATGGTGGTGCTTCTCCCCATTCAACGGGCTTATGCAATGTTGCCGGAGTCGGTTCTGTGACACGGCGGAAATTGACTGAGGATGAGGTCACCCTTTGGCGGAAGGTGGCCGATACGGCTGAGCGGTTGTATCCTGGCACAAGCTCTCAAAAATTGCCTAAACCCAAGCCAAAACCGATCAAAAAGCTTCGGTCGGCTCTCTCCCCTGCTCTGCCGGATTTCGAAGTTGGCTCCAAAGCGCATGCCAACCCGTCTATGCATGATCTGATGGGCTCGGTTTCTGAACGGGTGGCGCGGCAGCCGGTTCAAATGGACAAGAAAGCCTTTGGTCGGATGAAGCGCGGGAAGCTGGTGCCGGAGGGAAAAATTGACCTGCATGGCATGACCGCAGATCAGGCGCACGGGGCGTTGACCGGTTTTATCATGCGATCCCAAGGCGAGGGAAAACGGCTGGTTCTGGTGATCACTGGAAAAGGCAAAACCAAACAAGACGATGGACCGATCCCCACGCGACGTGGGGTGCTCAAACATCAGGTGCCGCAGTGGTTTGTGTTGCCGCCAATGAAACAGTGCATTTTACAGGTGGCAGAAGCGCACATTCGACACGGCGGCACCGGGGCGTATTACGTTTATTTACGTCGCCGTTAATCTTCGCGCACGAGCAAAAGGCACAATCATCACGGCGCTGGCAATCGCGAAGCAAATAGCAAAACCTTGCAGTTGGGATTGATAGGCAATCCCTTGATCAATCATCCAGCCGGACAGACCAGGACCAAGAGCAGAACCAAGCACGCCAAAAGCGGCAACAGTGGCTTTGATGGCGCCAAGATGTTGCGTGCCGAAAAATTCTGACCAAACCGATGCAGGTAAGGTCGCCATACCCCCGCCGGCCATGCCCATAAGCACAACGCCTACAGCGACCCAGCTGACCGAAGGCGCCCAAGCGTGAATCGTGAAAGCGGCGACCAGTGGCAGCAGGTAGAACGGCATAAGGCGGGCTGCGCCGAGCCGGTCGATCAACCAACCATAAATGATCGTGAAAACGCCAAATGACAGCGTTCCAAGTGGAAACACCGCAACCAGAGAGATATGCGTCCAACCTTTGATCTCCGCAAAATAGGCTTGCTGGAAGAAAAATACGGTGGAAAAGGCCGGGAAAGCCATCATGGCCGGAATGGCAGAGAGGAACACCGGCTGTCGAACGGCTTCCCAACGTGTCCAATTGCGCCCTTCCATTCCTAGCGTCTTCTCTGCCTTAGCGAGGATTTGGGGTTCGCGTTCCTGTCGCAGCAACAAAAACACCAACGGCGCCATGATGAGGCAAAGGGTGCCGGCGGCCAACCATGTCCATTGCCAGTGAAATTGAGATTTTAGGCTCACGGCCGTGATTGGCATGATGGCTTCAGCGCACATGAAACCCATTGTGGCAAAGGCCAGAGCGCGGCCACGTGAAGCGGCAAACCATCGCGCCATGGCCACACCCGCTGTGTGGGTCAACATGCCCTGTCCTGTGAGGCGAAGTGCGAGGATTACAAATGGCAGGAGCCAGACAGAAGAGAGCTGTGACATTGACATGCAGGCAAGCGCCAACAGGACCAGCGTGAGAGGGCCAAGAATGCGGACGCGGATACGATCTGCGAGCGTGCCAGCCCAAAGCATAACAAGCGCGGAGGTGCCCGTGCCAAGCATGTATATGGCACCCCATGCGCCATGTGTGAGATCAAAATGAGCCCGAATATCTGCGGCAAAAGTACCGATGAAGAAGGTTTGCCCGAAGCAGGACAGAAACATCAAAATCGCACCAGGCATCAAATAGCGCCCGTTTTGTTTCACGAAGGCGGCGGTTGAGATCATGTTCCTCCGGAAGGTCCGGAAACCTGAATAGCAATCGCTTCATTTGACACTCTTACGCGCTCTGCCTGCCTCAGAAGGAAGTTGGAATCTTCTGGCGCCAGCAGATCATCAAAACTTCGCGCGTCTCGCAATAGCGCAATCAGCGCTGGGCTTTCGGCAAAGGTCATGTGGTTGCTGCTGCCATCCGTAAAGCTGGATACGTCAAAGACGATCACTGGAAGGTCTGCCAATACATCGGGGTTTGAGAGTTGTCCGAGCCTTTGTGAGGAGCGGTTGATACGGCTGGACAGGCGCAGGGCGCTGTCTTCGGTGGACGTCAAAATTACCGTGGACTCCGGTAAGGCGTCAAACGGTTCGAGATTTCTCAGGAACAGGTCTACGGGCATATCTGGTGAGATCAGGGCCAAGGCGTCGATGTTGCGGGCGGTCCAGCCGGGTTCTTTGTGTTCGATCTGGCGAAGGGTTTCTGTGATTAAAAACGTACCAAGAGAATGGCCGACCAAGAGCAGTCGATCGGAATTTGACTTAGCGAGGGCGCGCAGGGTGCGTTCCAAATCGTCACGTGAAAACAGCGCGCTTTCCCGGTCGTGTGCGTAGCCCAACGGGCTGCCTGCGCTGGCCCAGGCAAAGTTCACCACGGTGCCAGGCATGTCAAAGTCGTTTTGCAACTGGGCGATGCGGAAAAGACTGTCCTGATAAGTGTTGTAGAATCCGTGTACAAAGACGGTGACTTCTCGATCTCGGCGCGGGGTGCCTGAGAGGCTGGCGGAGACTTTCTTGGCCAACTCCGGCAGGGAAGCAAGGGGGGTCTCCTTGGCGATCACGAAGTGCTTTAGCGGATCAGGCTTTGGGCTGAACGTTGGGGCCTCGCCAGCCGTGTGTGAGGGAGGAATGGAGACGGTTGTATCCAAATAAACCAGGTCCGCGTTTCGGCTTGTTGCGAGATAACCCTCGGCATTGCGCTCGCGGTTGGTGACCACAAAGATCTGACGTGTGTTGGGCGCGTTTATTGCCTCTGGCTGTATCGGCGCAGTGATGCGGTCTGCGCAGGCCGAGAGCATCAAACAGGTGGCTATGAGAATGAGACTGCGCACAAAAAATCCCGGCAAAACTGATTTGCCGGGACTATGCAGTTGAATGCGCGGACCTACTAGGGGGAAATCAGAGCACGTAGCGGCTGATGTCCATGGATTTGGCCAACTCGCCAAGATTCGTCTCTACAAATGCGGAATTCACCACGATTTCCTCGCCGGAGCGATCTGGCGCAGAGAAGCTTAGTTCTTCAAAAACACGTTCCATAACGGTGTATAGGCGGCGCGCGCCTATGTTTTCCACGGATTGGTTCACCTCTGCGGCGATTTTGGCCAAGGCTGCGATGCCGTCTTCGGTGAAAGAAACCACGACTTCTTCGGTGCCCATGAGGGCGGTGTATTGCCGGGTCAGTGCGTTGTCCGTTTCGGTAAGTATGCGTACGAAGTCTTCTTCGGTGAGCGCACGCAGTTCCACGCGGATTGGCAGACGACCTTGCAATTCTGGCAGCAGGTCAGACGGTTTTGCGATGTGGAACGCGCCAGATGCGATGAAGAGGATGTGATCGGTTTTTATGGGGCCGTGTTTGGTGGAAACGGTGGTTCCTTCGATCAGTGGTAGCAAGTCACGCTGTACGCCTTCGCGGGAGACGTCGCCGCCACGCGCTTCCTGACGGGCGCAGACTTTGTCGATTTCGTCGAGAAAAACGATGCCGTTTTGCTCGACGGATTGAAGTGCAGCGGCATTTACGGTTTCATCGTCTAGAAGCTTGTCTGCTTCATCAGAGATTAGGATTTCATAGCTCTCTGCCACGGTCATGCGCTTCTTGGTGGTGCGGCCTCCCATGGCTTTGCCAAATATATCACCGAGGTTCATCATGCCCATTTGGCTGCCAGGTTGGCCGGGAACGTCAAACATGCCACCCAAAGGATTGGAGCTGTCCGCAACCTCAAGTTCAATTTCGGTGTCGTCGAGCAAGCCGTCTTTAAGCTTCTTGCGGAACATATCGCGTGTGCCTTCGCGTGCGTCCGGGCCAGCGATGGAGTCGATTACACGCTCCTCTGCGGCGGCGTGAGCTTTGACCTTCACGTCCTCGCGCATGTTTTCGCGGGTTTGGATGATGGCGGCATCAACCAAATCACGAATGATCTGTTCCACGTCTCGGCCGACATAGCCCACTTCAGTAAACTTGGTGGCCTCAACCTTGATAAAAGGCGCGCGAGCCAGTTTGGCCAAGCGACGGGAGATTTCGGTTTTACCCACACCGGTGGGGCCGATCATCAGGATGTTCTTGGGGTAGACTTCATCGCGGATGTCATCAGCCAGCTGTTTGCGGCGCCAGCGGTTACGCAATGCGACGGCCACAGCGCGTTTGGCGTCTTTCTGGCCGATGATGAACCGGTCCAGTTCAGAAACAATTTCGCGGGGCGTGAGATCAGTCATTTCAGTGTCCAATCAGTGAGAAGGCGGTAGGCGGTGAAGTGGCAAGATGCCTGAAAGCGGCGCGAGAAGGGCCGCGCGGAAGCGGGACCAAAAAGCGCCCAGCACCACCAGAAAAATGCCGAGGAAAAGAATGGTGAAAGCCGCGCCTTCGCCGTCAAAAACGATGCTGGCCAGTGCAACGGTGTAACCGATGGCGGCAATCAGGAAGGAACGTCGATCGATGACGATGGCGATTGCAGCAAAACCGAGAAGGAAGAGCATCAGTGCCAGGTGTGCGCTATTGCCGCCAGCCTCAAGAAGGGTCAGAGCAACGGTGTTTATCAAGGCTGGTGCAGCCACAACGTGCAGCCAGAAGCCTTGCGCACTGCGGCGGGTGACGCGGTGCGGGTCTGACATGTCAAAGTACATGGCAACGGCAAAGACGGCGATACCCACTCCAAGAGTGATAAAGGCAAAAGGTCCTCCGGCGGAGAGCAAGAAGAGGTCTTGTGGGCTGGTTGGTGTGCCGGATTGGTTGGCGCCGATCATGAGAGCGATGCCAAAGACGCCAAGCGCAATCAGCGCCATGGCAAAAGGCACCCGGAAACGCAGCCAGAAGAGCAGCGTGGCCAAGGTGGTGAGCGCAAGTGGCAGTGGCAGGCTGGAAAAGTCGTCTTGAGCAAGCATGAAAGGCTGCGCGAAATAGGCGGTAATGCCAGACCCTGCGTTGATCGCCCAAAGGATGGACAGGGCAATGGCTGGGGCTACCATGCGGCGGCGACGGATGAAGTATTCCGCAAGCGCCCAGATCACAGCGCCGGAAATAGCGGTCGTTGTGACAATTTTGGTTTTGTAGTTCACTACTTCGGCGGCCATTGCGATGCCATTGACCGCAGCCCAGCCGCTGGCAAGGATCAGCAAGCCCACCACAATGAAAATCTCATTGAAGCCTTTGAATAGCTCAAACGGTTCATCTCCCACCGCAAGGTCTTCGCGCGCGCCGCGACGGCTGTCAGCCAGCGCTGCAAGGGATGCGGCCTGTTGTTCGTTCAGCAGTCCGGTGCCGACTGCGGCGCGAAGATCATCTTTATTAATCATGAGGTGCTTGTCTCTCGTTACGCGAGCACTTTGGCAAACAGTTCGTCTTTCATCATGTCATCAAACCACTCGGGGTAGCGGCGGTCTGGTGCTGCGGCGGCGTCCAACGCGGCCATTTCTTCATTGCTGAGCACGATATTGGCGGCGGCGATGCCGGTTTCAAGCTGGTTGAGTTTAGAGGCGCCGATGATGACGGTGTGGTCGCGGCATTTGTTCAAAATCCAGGCTTGGGCGATTTGCGCAGGTGTTGCGTTGTGCGCTTCGGCGGCTTCTGTCAGCGCGGTTATTGCAGCCTGCGCTTGTTCTCTGGAGACTTGGAGAAAATCGCCTTCGGCCAGACGTCCATCGCTGTCTTCCAGTTTGTTGAGATCGTATTTGCCCGTCAGCAGACCACCCGCCAGAGGCGACCAGGCCATCAGACCAATGCCGAGCTCTGCGCCCATACGCAGGATGTCCATCTCGATGTCGCGGCCCACAGCGTTGTAGAGGTATTGCCCAGCCACAAACTGGCTCATGCTGTTGTCACGCTGAAATTGCACCGCCTGTGCGACCTTCCATGCGGGCCAGTTTGACACGCCGATGTGGCGCACTTTGCCAGCGTCGATCACAGTTTGCAGGGTCGACAGGGTTTCTTCCATCGGCGTGGTAAAATCGGTTTTGTGCAAAACCAGAAGATCAATCCAGTCAGAGTCGAGCCGTTTGAGGCAGCCATCTACGGATGACAGGATGTGTCCACGTGACAGGCCTGCGTCGGTGATGCGATCGCTTTGACGGAACCCAAGTTTGGTGCAGATCACCGCGTCGTTGCGCTTGCCTTTGAGGGCTTTGCCGAGGATGTCTTCGGCTTCGCCACTGGAATAACCATCTGCGGCGTCAAAGAAGTTGATACCGCCATCCAGTGCAGTGTCGACCATACGTTGGGCATCATTAAGGCCAACTTTTGCAACGCCGGGGATCCAGTCGGAGCCGTGGGTGAAGGTCATTGTACCAAGCGCCAGACGGGAAACGACCAGACCGGAATTGCCCAGGCGGGTGTAGGTCATATCGCTCATTGTTTGATGGTCTCCACGGTCAGGTTGCCGTTTGTATAGACGCAGATGTCTCCAGCAATGCCCATGGCTTTGCGCGCCACCTCTTCGGCAGACAGATCGGTGTCCATCAGGGCGCGCCCTGCGGCCAGCGCATAGTTGCCGCCGGACCCAATCGCGGTCACGTCATGTTCAGGTTCAAGCACGTCCCCTGCCCCGGTGATAACGAAGATGTCGGCGCCATCAGAGACAATCAGCATGGCTTCGAGCTTTTGCAGATATTTGTCCGTGCGCCAGTCTTTGGCGAGTTCAACAGAGGCACGGGCCAGCTGACCGGGGGTGGCTTCAAGCTTGGCTTCGAGGCGTTCGAGAAGCGTGAAGGCGTCAGCTGTCGAGCCAGCAAAGCCTGCAACGATTTCATACCCACCTGGGTTCAGGCGGCGCACCTTGCGCGCGGTGCCCTTGATCACGGTTTGGCCCAGAGAAACCTGTCCATCGCCGGCAATCACAACTTCGCCACCTTTTTTCACACCAATGATGGTGGTGCCGTGCCAACCGGGGAATTGATCCTCAGACATCCAAAAGCTCCTTTTGTCCTTTGCCCTATATGATCCTGCGATCAGAAAGGCACAAGGGTATGGCTTGCGAGTGTGATTGCAAGGGCTTAGCGTCCGGCGCATGAGCAGTGAGACACAGGCCCGTTTTTACATTCCGTGGCCACATCGGCAGCGCGCGGAAGCTGGCGAGCATAATTTTATCAACAAGGTGGCGGATGTGGTCCGCTCTGCGGGCATGCAGGTGAGTTATGTGGATCCTGAGGTAGCGGATCCGCGTTTGGGCGGGTATTCGGTGTTCTATATGCGCGATCCGTTTGTGCGCAATTCGGTCACGCTGAGGAAAGCCTACTACTACCCGTTTTGGCACATCGAGCACACTAACGAACGGTGGCATTGGGAAGTGGCGGAGACGGCTTTTGTTCCGTCCAAGATAGATGAAGCTGAGGCACGGAAGTTTTTTCAGGCCTGGCGATGGCGTTTGTATGAGCCTTTGTTAAAGCAGGTGGAGAAAGGTGATTTTGTCTATGTGCCGCTGCAAGGAAAGTTGCTTGAAAAGCGGTATTTTCAGTACTGCAGTCCGATTGAGATGGTGGAACATGTTTTGGCACAGGAGCCGGATCGGAAGGTTGTGGTCACCTTGCATCCTGGAGAGACTTACTCGGAGGAAGAGCGAGATACTCTGAACGATATGGTCGCCAAGTATGCGCGTCTGTCGTTGCAGGTTGGTGGTATGGAAGAGCTGCTGCCCAAATGTGCCTATGTGGTTGCGATGAATTCGAGTGTGGCCTTTGCGGGGTACTTATTGAAAAAGCCCTGTGTGTTGTTTGCCGGTATCGATTTTCATCATATCGCTGCCAATGTGGACCGGCTTGGTATCGAGGGCGCGTTCGAAGCTGTGCGGGTAATGAAACCGCCCTACCCCCAATACTTGTGGTGGTTCTTGCAGCAGATGTCGATCAATGCTGGGCGGCCGGAAGCGGAAGACAAGATCCGGGCGCGCTTGTCAGGGCTTGGTTGGCCGGTCAGCTAGCCAAAAAAGAAAAGGCGCCCCAAGTGGAGCGCCTTTGGATTTGGTACCTTACACGGATCAGAGGGAGTCTTCGATCCAGCTTTGCAGGGCGGCTTTTGGAGCGGCGCCCGCGCGGTTGGAGACCACTTGGCCGTCTTTGAAGATGAACAGTGCAGGAATGCCGCGCACGCCCAGAGCCGCAGCGGCTCCCGGGTTGCTGTCCACGTCTACCTTGGCAATTTTCACCTTGCCGTCCATCTCAGCAGACAGTTCTTCGAGCGCTGGGCCGATTTGTTTACAAGGGCCACACCATTCGGCCCAGAAATCAACGACGACAGGCACGTCGGCGTTTTTTACTTCTTCATCAAAGGTGGCATCGGTGACAGCGACGGTTGCCATGTGGAGGTCTCCTGAAAGAGGGTGCTGGTAAGTATTGGTTCGAGGGAACCTAGGTTTGCGGGGCGGGGGCGTCAAGATATCCTGTGGCCGCAAGGGACTTTGTCACAAGATCGTGTGGCAGTTCCATCAGCTCTGCTGTGGCCGTCCACAGGATTGCCGTGTGGATTGGCAGGTCAAAAATCTGTTCCAAAGCATGGGTATAGGCCCCCATTTGCCGCAAGATGCCATCCGGAGTGGTCTGCGCAGAGGTTGGAACAGTAGCGTTGGTCTTAAAGTCGATGGCCCAGACACAATCATCCTGAATCACCAAGCGGTCGATGATACCATGCAGCCGATTGGGTCCAAGGTCGGCGGTGACGGGCACTTCTGCCAAGGTCGTGGGATCAAACAGCCAAGCGAGCTCTGGCTTGGTTAAAGTCCGCGTGGCCTCGGCCACTAGAGCGTCAAACTGTCCGTCCTGCATTTCAATTAGATCATCTTGCAAAAGAGAGGTGGCGATATCGGACCACTCGGCTTGCGGATGGCTGGGCAAATGCTCGAGTAGAAGGTGCAACCAGGTGCCACGTTGCATTGCGGAGTCCTGGTCCAACCCTTGCTCTCCCCCCAAAGCCTTAGCGCCGCCGAGATCAGACGGACTAAGCGCGTGAGGTGGCACTGGCGGTTGAGGAGTAGCGGATTTGAGGAACTCTGGTACTTCGACTATTTCTGGAACAGATTTTTCCACCAAAGACGAAACGGTTCCAGCCCAATTCCCGTGATCTAGGCGCAGGCCTGCACCACCGTCAAACTGGCAAGGTGTGGCATCAGAAGCTACCAAGGCGTCCCGAATAGTATCATACCAACTTGTGCCGTCTTTACCTAAGTCTCCCGCCGCTGCGACGATCAGCCATTTTTCTGCGCGGGTCATGGCCACATACAGCAAGCGCAATCGTTCGGCGGCCTGGGCGTCTGCAAGGTCGTCGCGTGCAGAGGTTAAGGGGACCGGTGCGGCGTCTGAAGCCATATTCCATAGGGCGGTGTCACCCACCGGAACGATAGGTGCGTCGGTTTTGATTAGGCGTCGGCCAGTATCTGGCATGATGACGATGGGCGCTTCGAGGCCTTTGGAGCCGTGCACTGTCATCACACGGATGCGGTTGGTTGCGCTGTCCATCTGGCGTTTGATTTCCAGATCGTCGGTCTGCATCCATTGCAGGAACCCTGTGAGACTTGGAACCGATGATTTCTCATAGGCGAGGGCCTGAGAGAGCAGAGCGTTGATGCCATCCTCAGCCTCGGCGCCCAGACGGGCGAGAAAAGCATGGCGTCCTTTGTGGCGGGTGAGCACACGCTCGATCAAGTCATAAGGACGCAAGAAATCGGTGTTGGCGCGCAGATCGTCCAGAACGGTCATGGTTCTTGGGAATGCGTCTCTCCTGTCGCGTAAGGCGGCCCAAAGATAGGTTTTGGGGGCGCGGCGGTGAGCGAGGTCAAACAGCGCCTGTTCCGACCAGCCAAAGAGCGGAGAGCGCAGGATGGTGGCCAGGGATAGGTCGTCTTCCGGTGTGGCGAGAAAGGACAGGAGCGCGCCGAGGTCCCTCACGGCCATTTCGCCTCCCACTTTCAAGCGGTCAGCACCGGCAATGGGCAACCCGTGGAGTTTGCAGGCCCGGATGATTTCGTGGAACAAATCAGAGCGGCGTTGCACCAGAATGAGGAAATCACCGGGTTCGATTTTGCGTTGGAGGAATTGCCCGTCTTGTCCGCGTGTGTCGGCAATGGTTTCCTGTTTGATCATCCGCGCGATTTGGGCGGCGATGCGATCAGCGAGAATGACCGCGTGGTGCGTGTCACCCAGCCTGTCTACCGGATCAAACCAATCGTCTTTTTCCGTCTTGGCAACAGGCTCGACCACTGGCCAGAGGTCCACGCGGCCTGGCATGTCGTCATTGAATGCAATGTGTCGGTTGCCGGTTGGAAAGCCTGCGTCAGCGTGGTTTTCAAAACATTTGTCGACGAGGTTAAGGACCGCGGGTGAGGAGCGGAAGGAGTATTCCAGGCTCAGATCTTGGAGCTGGTTGTCTGTTGGTTGCAGGCGAGAGGCAAATTCGTCACGCATGCGGTCAAATTCTGCGGGGTCGGCGCCCTGAAAGCTGTAGATCGACTGCTTTTTGTCCCCAACCACAAAAATGGTGCGGGTGTCATCGCCGCGCGCACCGGAGCCGGAGGTGAACTCCTGCGCCAAACGTTCGATGACCTGCCATTGCACCGGGCTGGTATCTTGCGCCTCGTCCACGAGAATATGGTCGATGCCGCCGTCGAGGCGGTACAGCACCCATTCGGCCACAGCTGGTTCGTTGAGCAAGTTGCGCGCGCGAAGGATCAGGTCGTCAAAGTCGAGCCAGCCGCGATGTTGTTTGGCGGTGTCGTAGCGTTCGAGGAAACGCGCTGCAAAAGCGTGCAAGGCGGCGCTACGGTCTTTGGCTTGAAGAGCCAAGCGCTGCGCTCTTGCATCTTCTACACGCAACATTAGCGGCTTGATGCGCTCCATCAAATCCGCGTGGTTGGTGCGCAGTGCTTTGGTTGGGAATAAGTCTAACTTGGCGCAAAAGGGCTCTTTTGCACCCTTTCCTGTTAGAAATACGGATTCTAAAATAGGCAAAGAAGATAAATCGAAATGGGTGATCGCACTGAGTTTTGTTGCGGCTGTCCCGTCAGTTTTGCTTCCGGTTTGAAGCACCGCGATTAGAGCGCTTATCAGATCTGTTTCACCGCCGAGAAACACATCGGATTGCAACGCATCTTTGTCATAGCCTTCCGGCAATCCGAGCAGATCACACAGGTTTGACAGCGATACTGGATGGCGCAGTCGATCAGCGTGGCGACAGATGTCTGCGGTCAGATCTTCCAGTGCGGCGCCGGTGAAATACGTGGCGAGGTCACGCACAAGACCTACGTCTGGACCTTCAGCCATCTGTTCAACGATCTCTTCGCGCAACAAGGCGGCTGCGCGGTCTTCCATTTCGCTGAATAGGGGCGATACGCCTGCTTCCAACGGAAACCGGCGCAGCATGGAGGCGCAAAAGGAGTGGATGGTTTGGATTTTCAACCCGCCCGGCGTTTCAATAGCGCGGGCAAAAAGGGTGCGGGCGTTGCGCAAGTCATCTGTGTTGGACTTGCCCACAACGCCGAGGTCGGCGAGTTCTTCAGATAGCTCTGCATCAGACTTCATCGCCCAGCTGCCAAGCCGCTTGAACAGCCGATTTTGCATCTCGCTTGCGGCGGCTTTGGTGTAGGTCAGACACAGGATGTGCTGTGGCAAGACACCTTCCAGCAAAAGCCGAGCCACACGGTCTGTCAGTACGCGGGTTTTGCCAGAACCGGCGTTGGCGGAGAGCCATGTACTGGCATCTGGGCGCGCGGCGGTAATCTGACGGCGGGTGGCGTCGTTCATTGGCTGGGTCATGACAGCGCCTCCGGTGTGGGTTCATCGGTGGCGTCCCATTCACCAAAGCGGGCCAGTTGGTCGTAATCGCTTTCGTCGCGCTCTGACCGCATGGCGCGGCGGGAGGTGAAGCCTTTGCCGTCGGCAAGGTAGTGCTCGATCAGGGCGATGAATTCTTCCCAGACTTTTGTGGGCGGTGTCTCTAGCAGGGGCGCTGGTTGGTCCTTGGGTGTGGAGCCAAGACCGATGTAAATCGCGTCGGCCACATCGGAAGGATCAATGTTGGTGAAACCGCCCTGTTCCGCCATCGCGGCCTCCAGAAGGAGCTGCTTGTCAAAATAGGTTTGCTCATCCTTTGAAGGCGGCGCCCCGGTTTTGTAGTCATACAGGATCAGCGCCCCGGTTTCGGTGCGGTCCACCCGGTCGGCCTTGGCGGTGAGCCGGAAGCCAAGTTCCGGAATGGTGCCGTGCGCCTCAATTTCGAACGCCAATGGTTCGCCGCGTTTACGTCGTTGCTCTTCGCCATGTACAATGTGATCTGCAACCCGATCCAACCTTGCTTGCCAAAGGGCGCGAGCCGTGGCCCAAGGGACATTTTTGGCCAATACAGTCTCTGATACGGTCAAAATTTGGTCTCGTGTAACTGGCGTTTGGTCGGCCACGGATGACTTGATAAGAGTTTCCAGGATCTCATGCACAATGATGCCACGCAAAAGCGCGTCTGGCGTGCGCATCAGCGGATCAAGCGGACGCAAGCGCAAGACGTGTTTGGCGTAGATTGCATAGGGATCGCGGATTAGGCGTTTGATTTCGGTGACTGAAAGCTGTCGGGGTCGCGCCTGTTTCGGCGGCGAAGGCGAGGGACGTGGTGCAGCGGGCACCATAGGCACGGTTTCCATAGCACGTACGTATGATAGCCATGTGCTGCCACGGGATTTCATGTCTTCGAGCGCTTGGGGTCCATTTTGATCTGGCAATCCGCTGAGCAGGTTCACCATGCGGTTGACCCAGCGGGACGGCACGGTTTCGGCTTCGTCTGACCGCACGGAGCGCGTGATCCAGACCTTTGGTGCGCCGATGGCTTGCTGAAAATCATGGGCAGAGAGGCCGATGCGGCGTTCCGGGAGCAACAGGCCCGCGTCATGGCGGAGTTTGCGGTTGAGCCAAGGGTCGGGGCTTGGCGACTCTGGCCAGCTACCTTCGTTGAGGCCACCGAGGATCACAAGATCTGCGCCTTGTACGCGTGCTTCCAAAGTGCCCCAGATCAAGATGTTTGCGTGACCTGCGTCGCGGTCGCGCACTTCCGCGCGGGAGAGCAAAGCGCCAAACAAGTCAGCGTAATCTGAAGGTGCGATGGGGCCGACGACCCGTGCGTGATCCGTTACCTCTGCTACCAGTCTGGAAGCGGAACGACCGGCGGCTTGGTCCCAAAGGCCACCACTTCCTTCGCCAGCGCCTTGGGCAACTGTTTCAGATAGCTTGAGGTTGTCGGCCAAAAGTTCAGCCATGTCTTTGGTCGGGCGTTCTGCATCACAGAAACACGCAGTGACCCAAGCCATCCACACGGATGTTTCTTCGTTGCGGGCAGAGGCCCAAGCCTGCAGCTTTTCTGCCTCGGGGTACGTCACGCCATTGCGGCGCATCCAGAGCTCCAGATCTCGGGTGAAGCGGAGGTGATCACCCCGGTTTTCGCCACTGTGGGTCAAAGGATGCTTAAGTAACGTCAGAAGGGCTTCGGAGGTTAGTTTTTGGTGTAACAGAGCCGCAGTGTGGCGCAAGAAGCGACCTGGAGGGGAGAGTTGCAGCGGCTGTCCCGCGCTGTCGTCTGGCACAATATCCCAGCGATCCAGCGCAGCTGTCACTTGTCTGGTGAGCATCCGATCTGGCGTGATTAATGCGCAGGTCAGACCTTCGTCGGCGGCTTTGCGTAGGCGGGCGGCGATGGTTAGGGCTTCTTCGCGCTGGGTTGTGGCTTCGACCAGTGTGATGTCTTTGGTCGCGGTGGTCAGATCACCAAGATGAGGGCCTTCGCTCAGCCATTGGTCGGTGACGGGGGCAGGGCGCAGGGCAAGCGACACAAGCTTGTTGCGGGCCGCAGAAGGCGCAGTGCACTTGTGCCACAGGTGCACATCCTGAGGACGCAAACCAAGGTCGTTGACCATAGCGCGAAAACGGTATTGCGGATGATCCTCACTTTGCAATCCGTCGGACAGGTGATCCCAGGTTTCGGGTGGCATGTCGAAGTCAAATCCAGGCAAAATCACGGCGCCTTGGGGGAGTGAGGCAACGGCCTGCATCAGCAACTGCATGGTGCCGCGCGAGCCGGTGGAGCCTGCCAGAATAATCGGGTGTTGTGGCGGGCTGGCTTCCCAAGATTGCACAATCGCCTCAATCGCGCGCCGTTGGCGGGCTTCCTGACCAGGGGCGCTGTCGAGGTTTTCAAGAAAGTCGCGGGCGATGCCGAAGAAGGATTGCGCGCGGGCCCAGTGGCCGGATTGGTCGCTGACATCTAAAGCCTCGATGACATCCACAGGGACACCTTCGCCTGCCATTTCGTCAAACAATCCAGCGAGGCTATCAGCGAGATCATAGACAGACGCGCGCGCGGCGAGGTCTGGTTGTTGTTCAAGTAGTCGCGTGACCAGCTGGATCAACTCAAACCTTTGCCGGATGGCGGGTGCGGCGGCAGGAAGGTGCGCGGAAGCGGTGTTGGCAAATTCGCCGAGCAGTAGAATGCGGGGCAGGAGGGTTGCTGGACCCTCGTCAAAGAGCGCGAGCACACGGCGGGCCATGCGGGCGGTATTCACGATTACCGTTGCCTTGGCGATGGCATCGGGGCGCTGACCTGCAAAGCGAGTACGGATGCCCTCCACAAGGTGGCGCGGAAAATCTGCGCCGGGTGGCAGAGCAAAAACACGGGGCATGTCGCTTTGGTCAAACATTGCCTGACTCCAGCATTTCTTCGGCGAGCGTGATGCCTTCTGGGGAGCCAACGTCGCACCATTTTCCTGGGTATGTCAGGCCATAAAGGCGGTCGCTTTTGTGCATTTGATCCCAGAGCAGGTTTAATGAAAATGCGGTGTCTGAAATATCGTGCAGATCCTCGGTTTTTAGAATCTGGATGCCGGAATAGACAATACCGGGACCGCGTGAGATTTGCCCGGTCTCACTCAATAAAAAATCACCTTTGCCTTTGTGGCCAATGGCATTTTCTCTTGGCAGGCAGAGCAAGAGCGCATCCATCTTTTCGGGTTGCCATGCCTCAAGTAGCAGTTGGAACGGGTTGGGGCCGCACCAGACCGCGTCGGTGTTACTTGTGAAAACCGGACCGTTTTCTAGAAGCGGTAAAGCGTTGCGCAGGCCACCTCCGGTTTCCAGAATTTCCGGTTCCTCGACAACAACATGAACGGGCGTATCTTTCAAATGGTCGACCACCTGTTGATGAAGGTAGTGGGCATTTGCGACGGTGCGTACTGGAGAAATGGCCTGAACCAGGTCTAGGGTGTGGTCCAAGAGGGTTTTCCCGCCCACCTTCAAAAGAGGTTTGGGAGTGTTCTCGGTTAATTTACCCATCCGCGTGCCAAATCCGGCGGCGAAGAGCATTACGGCGTCGGGATGGTGGCGCATTGGGCTTTTAGGTTCTCTAATAAATCAGGGGTTGGCGCTGGCAGAGCGCTGGAAAGAAGCTCGGCTGGGCCTTGCAGGAGTGGGTGCTGCAAGTTGTGCATCGCAAGATCGTAAACCCGCGGGATCATGTCCACATAGTCCCGCTTTCCGTAGTGCATACAAAGCCGTGCAAATACGCCGATGATGCGCAAATTGCGTTGTGCGCCTAGAAGGCTGTAGGCGATGTTAAACATCTCTGGGTCCAGGCCCGACTTGCGCACAAAGTAGTCTTTGACGTGGTGTTCTGTTTCAGAAGGTACATCTCGGCGGGCGTCTTGGAGAAGAGAGACGAGATCATAGGCTTTGTGTCCTAATACGGCGTCTTGGAAATCCAACAATCCCACACGTGCATCCCCAATCCGGTCCGGTAGCCACAATAGGTTTTCGGCATGGTAGTCTCGCAAAACAATAGTGTCAGGCGGCCCAATGTGGGCTTCTAGAATGGGGCGTATTTCCGCATGAAACGCCAACCACGGCTTTTTCCATTCCCTACCTGCACCAGCCACATACCAAGAGAAAACAGGCTCAATCATCTCACCCAGGGTTTGGGTATTCATATGTTGAAGCCCGGCAGGAGGGGGGTGTTGGTGTAGGGCGATGAGAACATCGGCGGCGGCTTCGTACAGCGGATGTTCAAGACTGGTGTCCTTTAATACCATATGGGCAAAAAGGTCATCTCCCAAATCTTCGATCAGAAGAAAGCCGCGCTCTGAGTCCGCAGCATAGATTTCTGGCGCCGACAGTCCCAAGGTGTTGAGATGCTTTGCAATGGCGACAAACGGTTCCGTTTGTTGCCCTGCTTCTGGAGGTGCATCCATAAGCACTGCGGTTTTGCTGTCGCGCATGGTGAGGCGTTCATACCTTCGGGCCGATGCATCGCCTGCGAGCGGCGCCTTTTGCGCCTCCGACCAGCCATTTTGGGCGAGAAAATCAGCGACCTCATCAGCGCGGGAATTCATTTGGAGAGTGCCTTGACAATGGGTTTCCAGCGCTCTGATGTTGACGACACAGTAAGCTGACGCTGGCCTTCGCCTTCCAATAGTTTGAGCGACATCTTGAGGGCGTTTTCGGGCGCTAGATCCGCCAATCGATCGGGCCATTCTACAAGACAAATGGCGTCCTCAAATGCATCGGTCAGCCCCAGCTCAACCACTTCATCTGGTGCGGATAAGCGATACAGATCTGCATGCCAGATTTCGGTATTTGAGCCGTCATACACTTGCACCAAGGTAAATGTCGGTGAGGGTACATCTTCTGGTACTGGCAAAAGAGCTTGAATGAGACTGCGGGCAAAATGAGTTTTGCCGGCGCCGATTGGCCCTTCGAGCAGCATGACATCGCCTTGCCTCAAAACTGGTGCAAGGTGACGCGCAAGCGACTGTGTTTCTAAAGGGGTATTAAGCGCGATAGAACGCGAAATCAGTGTCATATCCACACATTAAAAACGTGCGTCCAGACCTGCAAGCGGGATCAGAACCTAGTTGGCAGCAGGCTGCACTTTAATAGCTTCTTGGGTTTCTAAAAACGAAACGAGCGTAGCACCTCCAACGACTGGGGAGACTTCTAGGGTGATCGTTTCCCCAGTCTTTTTTGTCAGTGTCTCGGACCAAAAGCTGCGATCCGAAGTAGAAAGTACACGCTTGGTTAGTTTGTCCCATACCGTTGAAGGTAAGCAGTCCTCCTTCCAGTGCCGTAAGGCATCGCGGAACGTGAATTCGGCAAAGCAATTGTCGGGATCGCTTTTCCACATTTCCCGGTAAGCTTTGTTATGTAACCGGAGATGGCCTGTCGGGGAAAACAGTATTAGGGATTTTTCTACAGTATCCAAAACGCTATGCATTTGTTCCAGCTCGCTGCGAAAGCGCCGTGTGACAGAAATTGCTGCAGTTATGTCTTCCATCAAAACCACCAATGCTCCGTCCGGATGCGGGCGTCCGGATACCTTATAGGTGACGCCAGTGGGTAGAGACCATGTTTCGTCATATGTGCCGTCTAGAGCCTGTTGGAGCATTTCTTCGTTCTGAATGTGCCAAGAAGCGTGGGTGTTTCTCAAAGGCGCAACGTGATGTTCCCTTAACTGGTCAAAAAACGAAAAAAGATCGCATTGGTTTGACAAAAAATCTGGGGTTAAACCGGTCAGTTCTGACAGTGCGGGGTTAAACAGTACAAGTTTTCGGTTGTGGTCAAAAATTGCCATTCCAGTGGAAAGTTGTGCGAAAGTCTTTGAGAACGTTTGCACAAAACTGCGTCGCGCGTCTTGTGCAGACACTTCGGCGTCCGCTTCGGTTGCATAAAACATTGTGTCGTTTCCAGCGCGCACAGCTGTCACGTTGAACCAATGGGATCTCGTGCCATCCAAACTAGGGCCTGTTGACGTTCAGGATTCCCAAATCATCTGACTTCTGATTCAAGTTTGCAAACAGAGGAGAGCAGCCTTGACCAGAAGAGTCCTAACCAATGCACAGTGGGCAATCATCGAA
>Ga0189290_100181_pt1 | contig 37861 bp, 36 predicted proteins | sample UW140minimetaG_FD_130318 | JGI IMG/M metagenome (GOLD analysis project Ga0189290, IMG submission 130318) | Marine microbial communities from the Costa Rica Dome - UW140 mini metaG | ecosystem: Environmental > Aquatic > Marine > Oceanic > Photic zone | place: Costa Rica: the Eastern Pacific...
CACCAAACGACCACACAGTGCCTTGGGTTACCGCCCACCGGCCCCGGAAACCATCGTCCCGATGGAACCCAGGCCAATCATGCACTAACAGTCAAACTGGACCAATTAGGTGGGGCTGATCACACCTCAGTCCCTGCCCCTTGGAATGTTTTGTTGGCGCACGACGCCCGTCAGGTAAGAAGTCGTTTTCAACGAAAGCTGCCGTCTAATTTCTTCTCGATCCATTCCGTCAAACTGGGGCTACACATGCAGAGTTCATCGCTTCTGCTTGGAGGATGACCATGAGTTGATCTTTCAGAAATGAATGTCGGCATTATGCACTGCTCGATTGTTCGGGTCATGTTCAGCATTTGGGGTGTTTAAGCTCGCCGTAACCATCAGTTGCGTTTTGCAATGTCGGAATTTTAGACGCAGGTGCGGGCGCAAGCGGCCCAATGCTGCCTTTGGCATTCATCACTATTCTGCAGCGCAGCGAAACATATGAATGATTTTTCCAGGGGTCTTCAGGTGAAGGCTATACGAAAGTATAGTCCCCTATTCTAATGCCGTCTTGAGTGCCCAGGCTCATGCAATACGCTAATTAATTGTGAGGACCCAAAATATGTCTATTTTCTTTAAATTTTTTGCGATTCTTCTCGTAACGACAGGCTTAGCTATTGCTTCTGAAGATTCAGCCGAAGTTGTATTAACGTTGAGATTTGAGAATAGAACGCAAGAGCCTGTCGAATTTACGTTGGAAGACTTAAATGCGTTCGGCGAAGATCAGTTTTCGACAACAACGATATGGACAACAGGGCTTCAGACCTTCTGTGGTGTATCGCTGAAATCCTTCCTTAACTCACTGGGTATAGAAAATGGCACAATCCTTGCCAGCGCTATCAACGACTATACTGTTGAAATCCCGGTAAGTGACGCCGTCATTGATGGCCCGATGATCGCTTACCGACTTAACGGTGAAGAAATGTCCATACGCGATAAGGGCCCACTTTGGATAGTTTATCCGTACGACTCCAAGTCTGAATATCAAGCTGAAGTTATCTACTCACGGAGCATTTGGCAATTGGACCGAATTGCGATCGTCGACTAGTCTTTGGACTAAAAGGCGAGAATCTAAAATGTCGCAATTTCAAGAGTCGAGACGGCGGGGTCGCCAGATCTTCATGATCTTGGCGACCTTACTTTGCATTGCAGCAGTGGTGTTATTCGCCAGAAATGTACGTGAAGAAATAGACCAGCTTGAGGCTGCTAGATCGGACAATATTCAATGGACATTGAGCCAGATTGAAGTCGAATTTCTGGAGTATTGGATCGCGCTAGCGAGTGCCGTAGAAAAAGAAAACGGTGATCTGATATCCGTTCGCAGGGAATTTGATGTCTTCTATAGCCGAATAACGACTGTCAACAATGGGCAATTGTTCTCAGGACTTAGATTGCAAGAAGGTTTCTCAGAACATTTGAATTTGGTGAATGCATTCCTGACATCGTCCGTAGCGTTTATTGACGGAAGCGATGAAGAGCTGCTGGACAGCTTAAAGGATATGCAAACCGCAACTGAGAACGTTAGGCCCGAGGTACGCGCCTTAGCGAATTCTGGTTTGAACTTCTTTGCAGAGCTTGCCGATCGTCAGCGCCTTGCGTTTTCTGCCGCCCTTGCACGTCTAGGATATATCGTTGCTGGTCTAATAGTGCTGTTGAGCGGCCTAATTCTCTACCTCAGTTGGCTCAACACTCGAAGTCGGAAGCAGCAGCGCGACACCTTGGAAGTGAACGAGCGCATTAACACGATCATTTCGACATCATTAGATGGAGTCATTGTCGCAAACATCCGCGGCGAGATCCTGGAGTTTAACAATGCATCGGAAGAGATTTTTGGCCACAATGCTGAAGATGTTTTTGGCAAGAATATTGGTGATGTGATCGTGCCAGAACATCTCAAAGCGGGCCACGAGGCAGGTATGCAGCGCATGAAAGAGAACGGTGAAAAACATGTCGTCGGACATGGCCGCGTCCAACTTGAAGCTGTGCGCAAAAATGGTGAGCTCTTCCCTGTCGAACTTGCCATTCAATCCGCTGAAACAGAGGATGGTGAGCTCTTCATTGCCTTCTTGAGGGATATCTCTGAAAAGGTTGCGGCCGAGTTGGAACTCGTCCAAGCGAGGGACAAAGCGCTCGAAAGTGAAAAGGCAAAGAGCGAATTTTTGGCTGTGATGAGCCACGAAATTCGGACACCACTGAATGGTTTGCTAGGTAATCTTTCGCTGCTTAAGGACACCAATATCGGGAAAGATCAACGCGAATACATCGCAAATATGGAAACGTCAGGTCGACTGCTGTTGAGTCATGTCACAGGTGTACTTGATATCACACGTTACGATAGCGGATCATTGGAACAGTCTAGACGACCAATGGAAATCGAACCCTTTTTACAAGATTTGTTAGACAGCCAGTCTGGCCAAGCCGACGCACATAACACTCAACTTGAATGGGTGTGGAAGGGTAAGTCAGTCGGAACAGTAAATTCAGACCCAGACCTATTGCAGCCCGTTTTGCTGAACCTCATAGGAAACGCTGTTAAATTCACAAAGAACGGCCAGGTGCGAATTGAGATCGAGAAAGTGGGCGGATCAGAGGGCCAACCAGAACTTGAATTCCGCGTTAGCGATAATGGCATCGGAATTGAGCCCGAAAAACTCGACATGGTCTTTGATGACTTTGTAACAGGTAACATTTCGTTCAACCGTTCGTCTGGCGGAACTGGATTGGGTTTGGGCATTGCCAGACGTTATGCGGAAGCTCTGGGCGGCACAGTGACTGTCGAGAGCAAAATAGGGAAAGGCAGCACATTTACGTTCCGGGCTCCTTTTCATACGCTGATGGATACTGACACAGCGGATGAGTTGGAAAAAACCGTGAAACAGAAGCCGCTGAACATCCTTGTAGTTGAGGATAATGAAATCAATAGTCAGGTTGCACGTGAGATGCTCAAGAAAATGGGGCACAGTGTGACCGAAGCCGCCGACGGCAGAGCCGGAGTCGAAGCCGCCGAGGACACAGCGTTTGATCTAATTTTCATGGACATTACGATGCCGGTAATGGATGGGCGCGAGGCGACACGCACAATCCGCTCAAGTCAGGGTAAATCGGCAAATACCCCAATCGTTGCCCTTACTGCAAATGTTGTCGAAGCGGATCGAGAAGCAATTATTTCTGATGGAATAAACGAGGTCTTGAGCAAGCCGATATCGCGTACCAAACTTGCCGAAGCGCTTCGTGACGTAATCGCTCCAACATCGCACTCAGTCCTTGATACTGATCAACTTCAAGAACTTTTAGAGCTTTTGGGTACCGAAGGTTTTGAAACAACCTTGGCTCGGTTTCGCGATGAAGGAGAGGCATTTCTTGCCAGGCTCCCAGCACTTGAAGGCAAAGATCTTATAGAAAGCGCGCATAAGTTTGCAGGAAGTGCCGCAATGATTGGCGCGTCCGAATTGCACGAAGCGCTTAAATCACTCGAAGGGTTCGCAAAAAATGGTGAATTCAACCATATTCAATCAACAAAAAGGACATTATTAGAGGTGTGGGCACGAGTTAGAGAAGAGCTTTCCTAATTTTATTGTAAATTTATAGACTTGAGCCATGTTCTTGCCGGTTTGTCGGCTTATTATTTAGCTTATTATGTAACTAGGTGTCGATGGAGGGCCCAAGGTTGAAAATCCTTATTGCAGACGACCACGAGTTGGTTCGCGATACTCTTGCTGCCTTTCTAGAGAAGGAAAACGATATCGAGGTAACCTCAGTTGAGGATTTGACCGCGGCGATCAAGACGATCAAAGGCGGCATCCGCTTCGATCTCGTGCTGCTTGACTACTCTATGCCTGGTATGAATGGCCTTGACGGCCTTGAACAAGCGATTGAGGAGAGCATCGGGCGTCCTGTGGCCGTGATGTCTGGCACTGCTCCGAAAGCGATTGCTCAAGAGGCACTGGACAAAGGAGCAATTGGCTTTCTACCAAAGACGATGGGCGCCAAGTCATTGGTCAACGCAGTTCGGTTTATGGTCGCAGGCGAAACCTTCGTGCCGGTCAAATTCATGACCGAAGAGGTCGTTGAGGATATCAACCCGCTTGCCAAGGGGCTCAGCGCTAGGGAACTGGATGTTCTAAACGGTTTATGCCGCGGCTTGGCCAATAAGGAAATTGCACGTGAGCTGGAATTGCAGGAAGTAACTATCAAGCTTCACGTCAAGACCCTCAGTCGAAAGTTGGATGCGAAAAACCGCACACATGCTGCCATGATTGCCAAGGATGCTGGACTGTTTTAACAGCGGGACCCTTTTTCCTTTTTAGAACAAGAAACCATCAGAAATTTCATCAAGGAAATTTTCTACACCCAGGTCATTATGATCAATCAATACGATTGTAGTGCTGCCAAGATTGATAGTGATAGAAGAAGAATTTTGATCAACATTTTCTTGGATCCATTCTGCTTCAGTTTGATCCGCAGCTAGTAGATTTAATGATCTAAGATCTAACCGGTCGTTTTCACTTCCTGTCCTTGTAAAGTCTTGAATTATATTCTTTTCTCCATCCAAGACATCCGAACGAAAAACAAAAGTATCGCTGCCCGCTCCACCCGAGATTACGTCAGCTCCTGAGCCAGCGTTAATCTTATCGCGACCAGTACCGCCATCAATAACATCATCGCCTTTGTGTGCGCTGATATAGTCATTTCCTTCGCCGCCTACGACGACGTCGTTTCCAGAGCCAGATTTGATGTGATCATTTCCTGCACCGCCATAGACTGTGTCATTTCCACTACTGGAGTCGATGTGATCATTTCCTACGCCACCCATTACATCGTCATCATCCGAGCCCGAGTTTATCACATCATCACCGTCACCACCGTCAATAGTGTCGTTACCAGAACCGCCCTGAATATCATCAGACCCCACGCCGCCAGCGATGACGTCATCATGTTTTCCGCCAAATATTAAATCGTCTCCTTTGCCACCCTGCAATTCGTCGGCGCCAGTCCCTCCGTCAAGGTGATCGTCACCTTCATCTCCCTTAAGAACATCATCATGTTTGCCACCGGATAAAATATCGTTGCCATCACCGCCGTGCAGTTCATCGTTCCCAGTTCCGCCATTTAATGTGTCGTCACCAACGCCACCATAAAGCGTGTCATAACCAGCTGATCCGTCCAGTAGATCGTTTCCATCTCCACCAATCAATATGTCGTCATCTTCAGGCAAAAGGTTGCCGAATTGGTCGTATCGAAGCCCGTTCGCATCATAGATTGATATGAGGCCATTGCTTACAGCATCAGGTCCTGCTCCACCATACAGCGCATCGTCACCGACACCTCCATCGATTGTATCTCCCAACGATGAGCCCACAATTTCATCTATTCCAAAACCGCCGGACAAATTGTCTTTTCCACCCCCACCATGGATGATGTCATCATAGGTTTCGTTTGCATCAAGTTTTGGGGTGAGTTCCGGAGACTTAATCAGGACATTAACGCTCGTGTCTTTCGCTTTAAATGGATCGCTCGTACGAGGGTCCATCGCACCATCATTGGAATACGCCTTGGGCGCATCTGCAATTAGAACTAGGCTGTACTCGCCTGTGCTCGCATCAAGCTCAAGCTTGTAAATTCCACCAGAAGTACGAGTGGAGTTGTTCATGTCATGATCGCCGCCGTTGCCGCCTGCATAGAGATTACCATCAGAGTCTAACATCAGTGCACCAAAAGTGAGCGCTGGCATGCCTTGCTTTACGACACCGTTTATTTTCGACGAGGTAACAGACACAGACGTGAATGTTGGTTGACCTCCATTTGCAACTTCTGAGATGTCGATCGTGTACAACTTGCCAGGCTGCCCTTCAGCACTTGGTTTGACAAGGCCATAAAACGACTGGGTGGCTTCGTCGAAGGCGACGTCCCACATCTTATCCGTCACAAGATCTGTTGGAAATTTAAATGTTGTCGTGATTGGATTTCCATCTGAGTCAAACTGATCAACGTCGATCATTGTCAAACGGTCCATACTGGAATGAAAGGACCAGAGGTTGCCGTTGTTATCAAAATCAGCTGTCCAGGAACGGTAGGGAGTGCTTCCCAGGTTGTAGTTCTTGCCTTGGGCATCAATCATCATCAGGTCGCCATAGGACACGGAATTACCCAATGTGTCTGTACCGTTGCCGACTGCGATGCCATAGAGCAAGTCATCTTCTTGGTTGAAACCAATCGCATTGATGTTGACGTTCGAGTCGATGCCAGCCTTGGTGTATGTTTCAGTTTCAACGTCGAACACATTTAGCGTTCCGTTCATGACTTGATACACGTGCGTTTGGCCTTCAGCGAATGCACTGACATTGAGCTCTGCTTCGCCAAATGAAACGGTTTTCTGGTACCAGAAGGCCGGTCCGTCAGTATTAATAACTGGGCCAGAATTTTCCGCACTGCTTTCAGCTGACTTGAAAGTCAATTCACCAGGCCCACCTGTGCCAGAAAAATCGACAGAGTGCGCCGAGAAAACAGCGCTGTTGGTATCGAAACTATCGATAACCACTCCATTCCAGAGAACCTCGACGGCTCCGGACAAAGACTGAGCGCCGTAGTTGGCAGCAATGTCGAACGATATGGAATATGTTGTGTTGGCTACGGTCTCCACAGTTTGTGTCATGGACGTTGAGCCGTCGGGATTATCTTGTACCTGCCATGCGCCGGTGGCACCAAACTCACTAAAGCTGCTAGCGCCTTCAGTGCCCTCGAGAAGATTTACAGGATCGAAGTCTCCATAAATTGTGTCCTCGCCGGCAGCTCCTTCTATGACGTCATCTCCTGCCAGCCCAACAATCTTGTCTGGGTCTCGGGTTCCTTGGAGAAACTCATTATTGCTTGTGCCAAAAATATCGCTCATCTTGGACGACTACCTTTCATGATCTTAGGCCTCTTCGAAGCGTAGTGGGGCACTTGACTTTGGATATCAAAATCTGAACGTGAACGAGCTGCATAAACAACGGTTGCTCCGCAGTATGCTGCACTCCAACTGATCCCGCATAGCGTCAAGATTTCTGCTATTTCGCAACCATATTGATAGGCCGAGATGGCTGTTCCAATGCTGAATGCCGTCGAATTGAACAGTGAAAAAGGCAGATGGCGTCGCGTTTGTGCCGGAGGTTTCTGAAACTGGATATCCAGATAGGTGGGTTGAGATTTAGAAGCCATCTTACCAACCAATGCCTGCATAGTTTGGACCGGCCGTCTTAGACGAGTTCAGCCGAACAAGGTCCAAGACAGGTTTTTGTTCGTCGTTCTTTAGAATTTTTCGATAGGTTTCGTGCGCATGGGTAACGATCACCGCATCGGACTTCTCCATTACAACGACAGCGTCGTCGTACAACATATCAGACAATCGCGATGCCAAAGCGCGAAGCCCAGGGCTGCCATGGCGCATGTAACTCAATTGACCGGATAACGACGTTTTCTTTGTAATTGCTGAATCATGAACAAAGATCTCGATACCTTCCTCTTCCAAAGCAGCCATAACTTCTAAAATCGGGCTTTCGCGCAAATCATCTGTTCCAGGCTTAAACGCGATACCAAAAACGCCAATTCGTCTTGCTCCTGTGTCCTTTGCCATTTGGATCGCTGCGTCGATGTGGGCGCTATTGGAAGTACTGAGTGATTTGATCAAAGGCAGGTTGACGCCGATGCCTTCGGCTATATGCGCTACCGCGCGCACTTCTTTAGGAAGACATGATCCACCGAATGCGAAGCCGGGCTTTAAGTAATACGAGCTCAAGTTGAGCTTGGTATCTTGAACAAAGATATCCATAACATCATGACTATCGACGCCAAGCGGCTTACAAAGACGACCCACCTCGTTTGCAAATGTCACTTTGGTCGCATGCCAAACGTTATCAATGTACTTCACCATTTCGGCTGTTTCGACCGAAGTAACGATGACATTCTTATCCACGGCACTATAAATCTTGCGCATGATACGTTCAGACCGACTGTCAGTAACGCCGATGACCGTTTTCGGTGGGGCATGAAAGTCAGCAACCGCCACACCTTCGCGCAAGAATTCAGGATTAAAGCAAATTCCAAAGTCGACACCGACCGTCTTACCTGACACTTCTTCAATCACCGGCGCCATCATTTCGAGCGTCGTGCCAGGAGGAATAGAGCAACGCATCACAACGGTATGAAATCCCCCTTTTCGAGAAAGACCTAGGCCAATCGAACGGGCCGCGGTGTCGATATAGCTAAAATCGCAACCGCCATCTTCTGAGGTCGGGGTACCAACAGATACAAAGGTCACGTCAGAGTCAACTACGGCCTGTGAAACGTCTGTCGTGGTATGTATGAGATTTCTTTCAATGCCTTCTAACAGTAGACGATCTAAATCTTTCTCGTGGATGGGTGAGATGCCGGAGGCGATCTGCTCTACCTTTGAAATATCAACATCGACGCCAATCACAGGATGTCCAAGGCTGGACAAACAGGCCGTCGAGACAGCCCCGACATAACCTAAACCTACGACACTAATGCAAGGCTTTTCAGTTATTTTGTCGAGCTGTACTGGTACGGCCTGAGAGGCATTTATCAGTTGCATATCCATCATATTTTGCATCACTCGCTGTCAAATTAAATCACTACAAGTTGTATAAACTACTGAAAAATTTCTGGTTTTTAGACGAAGTACAGCTGCGCGATCAAAAGCATGTCGGATATATGCGTATGGATATGCAGGGCTATCCTTGAAAATTGACGATACAAAAAATGAGAACCCGTGATCACCAGAATAGGCGATCACGGGCTTCAATTGCGCGTACTGTGAGTGACCGTAGGCCGCGCAAACTCCTGAGGGGGTAGGAGTAATTAAATCCGACCGTAGTCGTCTTCATAGCGGATGATGTCGTCCTCTCCGAGATATACGCCACTTTGAACTTCGATAAGGTGCATTGGGGTCTTGCCCGGGTTCTCCATTCGGTGAACTTCACCCAGTGGAATGCGTACAAAATCGTTTTCGCTAAGGAGTTTGGTTTCTACATCAATTGTCACTTTGGCGCAGCCTGCAACAACCACCCACGTCTCGGCCCGATGCAAATGGCATTGAAGACTCAGTTTGCGTCCTGGCCATACCACGATGCGCTTCACTTGAAAGCGCTTACCTAACATCAATGTTTCGTAAAAGCCCCATGGGCGATGAAAGCGCTCCACATTTGTAGACACTCCAACTTCTTTATCAACGCTATGCGAGAAATTGGCGTGATCCAGTACTTCCACTGGGGTCGTAAATTTTACAGACTTGTTCATGTCACTCTCCAATACGTTCACAAATTAAGTCTGCCCTATGAACAATCGCTTGGCTGCATCGCTAAAGTCTAATTTTCATTTCGGTCGAGTATGGTTGCGCTCATAAGGATAGGTCAGAACGAAAACGGGATTGGTAGTAAACCGATGTAAATGGCGACCGCCATGACGAAACCTACTGCTGTTGTGATTAGCTGGAACTTCGCCATGGCATTTTGAGATTTTGCTAGTAGACCGTCACCCACAGCAGCAGTTTGATTGCCACGGTTTGACCACTTTTGCTTGCTGAGATGAAAGATCATAAAAACCTTCACAGCAGCATTAATGAACTGGTTCAAATAGAGAATAAACGGCCAGCTGAGATCGATAGTTCTGCTGTAGCGATAGAGAAAAAGGCACAAAAGAATACGACTAGACAATACCCAAATTAGGTAGCCCCAAAGGTAAAGAGGTTCGATAAAGCTCGCCAAAATTGCGATGGTTGGACTAACTAACATGGTCCACATGGCGATCCTTTGGTCGATCAGGCACCACCATATAAATGGTTTAACCTTCCGCGGCCCCAAAGCAATAGCGCGGCTACCATTCCGTAGCATATTACCTGACCACCGTCGGAAGTTTTGTATCATGCGACCTAAGCCGCTCTCTTTGATAACCTCAATGGTGTAAACAGTTGCGTCAGGAACGTACGTCATCTTCGCATCACGGGTTAGCATATGATACCAAGTCGACTTGTCATCACCAGACAGGAACCGAAATCGACCCCAAAGCCAGTGATCCAAATGGTCTGCTTCGATTGTGCGAATAAATTTTTCGGATAGCATATGTTGAGCCCGAAAGACTGACATTCTACCCGTTAATGTAAGTACCTTACCAGATAGTGCATGGCTTTGCATGGCTAGTCGGCGTTGTGCAAACCTCATGCTAAGCCAACTTTGAATCCATTTAGGGCCGTAGCATATAACTTCCTCATCGGTCGTTAGAGCTTGTAATTCCGGATCGGTCCCGAACATGGGCAAGACTTTTTCAAGCACATCACTTCCGAAAAGCGCGTCACCGTCCATGAAAACTACTAAATCGTTCGGATCGACACCAGATCGGCTAATTGCGCGAACTATTAGACCAATCGCCATACGCTTTCCCGGTTGGTTTTGCCTGATGAAGATTAGTTCAGCCAAAGCATCTGGGATATCAACAGAGTGGGTTTCCACAAAATCTCGGATTATCAATTCGTCATATGCTGAACCCGTTCCGACATATAGCGTCGTAGGAATACCTTCATGTTTGATTTGTCCAAGTATTGAACCGATGACTCGCTTGGTGATCGAGGGATCTTCGTAGTACGTTGTCATCTGAATATGCAATCTCCCTGGTCTCCAACCAGAAGCCCACAACTCTTGAGATTTTGCACGCATTTGAGGCCAAACTGCTCGTCGATAGATTTCCGCGCGGACGGCATGAGTAAACCACCAACCAAAACGCCAAATACCCAGAAAGCCCAAAACGATTGATAGGTGCATTACCTCGGGCTGTAGAAAGCGGTTTGGAACAAAAAGAAGCAGCCAAATGATGCAAAGAAAAAGCAATGCTAGGCCGACAACTTGTTTTGGTGCCCACTTTGCGAAGCCTCTTTTGGCCGGTGAAGTGAGCTCAGCAAGCCGTAATGTCAAATCTTTATCGAATGCGTACTCATTGTCTGGTAACGACATTAGTCAGCAATCCAAGGCAAGAAACTAAGCCAACGTTTTTTTGCACGCATCTGAACAGGAGCATTCGGCCGAAACATCTGCCGCATCTCTTCAGTGCTCAAATCGTTCAAATGAACAGTTACAATAAGGCCAAAATCTTTGGAAATGTCAGGATCAATTGCAGCTGTGACATTCACAATCTCTCCTACACTTGACTTAGCTTCTAGCCCTGCATTGAACCTTACCGTTGCTTTCATACCCTCAAAAATCATATCGCTTCTAGTTTCGCTTAACCAAGCTTTAACTAAGCGCGGGGTGTTTTCCTCAATCTCAATGACGCGTACACCACGATCAAGAAATTGATTTTCGAAGACATCGACTGAGACAATAACTCCATCTGTTGGCGCCACAATGTCGACTGCATCGTTGACGTTCTTGGCGTTTCCTAAGTCGCGTTTGAGACGTGACCAATAGGTCCGAAGATCTTCAACTTCGTGGGTTAAATGCCGTTCCATCTCGAATTGACGACCGATACCGGCAGCTCTATTCTGATCAAACCGCTTTATTTCGTTCCAAGCTTCTTGCGCGCTCAAGGTGCCAGTTGTTGCTGCGAAATTCTCATGTCCCACTATCGCTACAACCAAACGAAGAGCCTCTTTTAAGTGTTCACGACTAGCTTCTATCTGCTTACGATGTTCAGCCAGACGCTGCTCGGCTTCAAAAATAAGCCTTTCGTACCGCGCAATGTTTGCGCGAACATCATCGAGCGCTGCAGCGGTTTCTGGATTGTTCAAGTGCACCAGTGTCTGACCTTGTTCGACACTTTGTCCCGGCTCAACTAAGATTTGATCTACAAAGCCACTTTGAGATGTATGTAGCACAGTCATCGGTGCTACGATGCGTGCCTGAAGCAGTTCGACATGTGCAAGGCGATTGATGACTTGGCTCCCTATTACACCAAAAACGATTACCGCTAATACTAAGTAGAGGGATACATTCCAAATTACTCTCAATATACGGGGACTTTGTTTAGCGCGCCCTTCAATTTCCTCTTCATTAGTTTCGGTCATTGGCACCAGATCAACTGGCGTATCGAGGCTAGTGATTACCTCTTCAGTTGATGCCATCTTTCCAGACAGAATAGAGCGGTAAAAGATGGCAAGTGTTTCTCGCTGACGTCCTGACAAGCCATCAAATAACAACTCCCCTCGGTGGCTACCGTCCTTAAACCGAACATCAAACTGAATATCGACGCCTTGGAATGGAATAGAAAGCAAACCCGCCTTCGGAAGAATATCAGTCTTTTCAGGATATTGCACTCCGTTCAGTGACCAACTTTTTATGCAAATTTCATCACCACTCTCAAGGGTTAACTTCAGAGGTGCTCGGACGCTATAACTGAGGTCCGACATTGGTCGTTCGTGTCGTACACGCACGAAAAGCTCCTGACACTGGCCACTACAATCATTGTCTAATCCAAGAAAAGCTCCGCTTGACAGTCAACATAGTCTATAACCATGTGCAAAGGGTCGCTGGACTATGCTTTGGAATAGATCCGTCTCAGGAGTCCTCCACACTGGATTGATACCTAAAGGACACTTGTTGAAGTGCGACCCCCTGATCAAATTTAGCTATGATTTCAATTATACTATCATTGTCCCAACCGCTTAGGTCTGCAAACCAATTGGTAGTACGACGGTCTAAGGGAACCCTGTCTTTGCGACGTAGCTTGATGGTTCTTGTTTTACCACTTTCAAAACTTATGACTACGTCGACTCGTAAAAGGTTGGCTGTTTCTGTCACAAACTGAATTAGATTTGCTTTAAGTGGTCGGTCAAAGAAAGTTATAGCTGCTTCGTTTGACGAAGAAAGTTCTAACGATTGTGGCGGAGACAGATTGGAACTCTCAAACCTAAGGGCTCCAAGCAACTGCCGTAAATGAGATGTCGAATTTGGGGATTGGGTATATGGGAATTCCCAAATCACATTGCTGTAGTCATCGACATCACCGGACAGAATAAATGCCTCCATTGGCCCAATCATGCCACCGCCAGAAATCGAATAGTTAGATACATCGGCTCCGCTTGCAGCGGCGAGCGCATCGGCAACTTGGTATTGGTCCCGCTTGTACCGATCGCTAAAACTAGTTCCAACCAACGCGATTTTATCTTCGGATGCACTTCCGAAGAGACCCAAGCCTTGAGAAGCCATGATGCGTGAGTAATTCATTTTCGCAACTTGTTCGACGTCATTCTCTAAACCGCAAATGGCGTTTACTATGTTGGAAAGTGATCCCCCTTCTTCGTAGATATCCGAGCTTACTACGTCTGAGACTGAGAAAGCTGCATCTGAAAACCCAAACTCGGCCGCAAGTTCAAGCGCGCTAGCAGCTGCTCCTGCAGGAGTCCAATGTGTATCACGACGAAAATAATATTGACGAAATTGGTTCATCTCCTGAGCGACTGGCAAAAGGTTTGGGACAATAGCACCCGTTTGCCTCAGCTGTTCAATCATTTGGTTAAAACTATCGCTAGCAGCAACCGTGTCAAAGACGCTGTTTGAACCTAAGGTACTTTTTACGACCCCATCCCCAGCAACTAGAGGTCGTGGTGGTGCGATCATGATCGCAAGTTTTATCCCACGACTTTCGAACTCTTCGGCAATACCGCTCATAAGATGGACGGCTTCAGATTTTAAAGTATAGCTCTCTGACAGTTGGTCGGAAGTGAATATCCAGCCATTTTCTATATCCGTATGAATGGGAGCTAACCGCCTATATTTATTCTCCAAATTATCAGTTTGAAGCAATTCTGGACACATTGGAGTAGCATTCACCGGTAGTCCAAGACTTATAGCTACAAAAGCAATACCTAATAATGTAAGGGTTTTCATCGATCAGTTTCCTCGGTAGATATATATCGTTCTGGTATTTCCCAAATTACTATTTTTGGTGGGGCGCTTATGAAGTCATCGGAAGCGAGATAATCGCGCATCGGTTCAAACGGGCCGGACCCAATCTGGGCAACATTCAAAACATCCACACCAAGATGTTGCTTGAGAAAGCCGTCAAAGTTGAATGCGGGATTGGCTGAAAAGCTTGTCCCGACAAGTGTCACCGGTATTTCGAAATTGTCGAATAGTGACATCTCGCCTCCAACTTGCTCGGTCAATGCTAGTGAGACAGATTCCTTTGGAAAATCTATCAAGTTGCTAAGAAAGCCCGTTTCAATGAAGGTCATCAAGTCGCCGTTGAAGGGAGACGGGTCAGACCAGGTGGTCCGATATATATTATGCGTGTCCAATGAATTGATGAGCAGCGATGCCACTTCGCGAGCAATGGTTTCTGAACCCAAGGGAGACCAGTGTGTATCAGTCCGGAGATACGGAGCTGCGTGTGATTTTAGATCCAAAAATATTGGTCTTAGGTCTAACGTTTGAATTTGCGCATCCTTTAGATGATTAAGAACACTATCATACCGCATTTCCAAGCTGTCCATGCGAGCGTGTGGAAGCTTTTCCGCATAGATGCGTGCTTTGTCGGGAACAACGATAGTGATCAGTTTTGTTCCTGAGCCTTGCAGTTGTGCAGAAACCGAGTCCAGTTCATCATCAAACGAGACATCTGAGTTAGGTTGACGGAATTCCTCCGCTGTAAAGAGCCAGTTATCAGTGGTGCGGATAACATCGTTATGGGTCTGATCAAGAATAACAAGCTGAAAAGCGGTCCAAATATCGCGCGAAATTTCAGATAAAGGGAAGTGATCGATGAAATCTGCTTCAACGGAAGACTGGTACTGCCCGCCCCAAATTGACTTGCTGGGTTGGATGAATTTTGTCTGGATCATCGCCACGCATCCAAGTCCGACGGTTGCTATCAAGAGCGCCGCAAGTCCAAGTGATTTAGAGTAGCCAATTCCCATAGTGTCACCTCAGAACTGAAAGTACAGGAACGGTGAATGGGCCCGTGCACTCAAGACAATCGTGCATCCGACGAACATGAGCGGTGTGAAGAGTTGAAGACTCATCAAATACTGAGGCACCGATACTCGTGGATTGATCGAAGGGGCAATAGAAAGAATAGCACCAACAATTAATCCAACGAACTCTATAGGCTGATTAAAATAGATCGTTTCTGCGCTGATATTAATGCCGTTAAGCCCTACCATTCCGCGATACATTTCAAATGCATCAGTGACTGTCGCCGCGCGGAACATCACCCAACCTACAATAACAGCGACCATAGTAAATGGCCAACCGGTATATCTTGGCCAAACCCTCTTTCGCGATTTTGAACCAATTGCCCGTTCGAGGGAAAGCAGCAAGCCGTGCCAAGCCCCCCAGATGATGAATGTCCAATTTGCACCGTGCCAAAAGCCACCCAGGACCATGGTCAACATCAGGTTTCGAAAGGTCTTGAGGGTGCCCCCGCGATTGCCACCGAGTGGAATGTACAAGTAGTCACGCAGCCAGTTTGAAAGACTGATATGCCAGCGCCTCCAGAACTCAGTAACTGATTGGCTAATGTACGGTGCATTGAAATTCTCCACGAACCTGAAGCCGATCATCAAACCGAGACCAATGGCCATCGCAGAATACCCAGCGAAGTCAAAGAGTAGTTGTATGGAATATGCGCCAGCCCCCAGCCATGCCTCCGCCATGGTTGGAGCATCCAAAGCAAACATCCTGTCGGCAAGCGGCGCGACTGTGTCTGCGATCAACAGCTTCATAGCTAGTCCTTGGACGAAGCGCTTGCATCCGCTTTGGAAAACAAGAAGCGAATGTGTTCGACTTTGAAATTGGTCAGCCACATCCTTATAACGCAGCACCGGGCCAGCGATTAGCTGGGGGAACAAGGCTGAAAAGGCCAGGAAATCCATAACGGTTCGGGCTGGTGGGGCATCCTTTCTCGATACGTCCAAGATGTAGCTTATGGATTGGAACGTGAGGAAGGAAATGCCAATCGGCAGCACAATCTTTTCAACACCTAACGACGCTCCGTCAAATGAAATTAATGCTGCATCGATGCTCTCCGCAATAAAGTAGGTGTACTTAAAATAACCAAGGACCGCCAAGTCGGTGCCAACGCCCAACTTAACCCACAATGACTTTCTTTTCTTCGACTTCGCGGCAAGGGCAGCATTTGCACAGACGAAACTGACAAGTGAAATGCCGACGACAACGGCAAGGTACTCTAAGCGCCACCAGCCATAGAAGGCATAGCTGCCTATCAGGATCCACGCAGAACGAAAGCGTGCTGGTACAACGTAGTAGACCGCAAGGAAGGCCGGCAGAAAGCCAAAGATAAATATGAGCGACGAGAAGACCATCGCATCAGTCCGTGATCACAGCGCCGTAGCTCGTCGGCACAAGTTCTACGCCATCATTAGTCACAATGAATGAAAGATCTTCTCCGCGACTCATAGAGACGTCAAACGTTCCAAGTACGGTCTGGCTAGGCACTTGTACGACGCTAAACTCCGCTTTAATCGGATTGACGGCCCGTATGTTGGCAGCTCCAAACCTTGTCGGCCTAATGACTTCTATTGCCCCGCCGTCTGCCACAAGGCTCACAGCGTTCACGGTTGCGTTCAAAAGCAACAGGTGAACCTTAGAAGCGGAGGTCCGATCGGGTTCTGGGATAACAATGCCTTCACCCTCGGTCGTAACGACAACAGTACTAAACCGCGAAGCTGGTGCCTCTGGAAGCAATGAGGCAGAAACCACCGAATAGGCGACCTGCTCGAGATCAGTTTCGAAGGTCCAACCAAAAGCAGTCAAGTCTTTGGCCGGGTGATCTGCCAGAAATCTGACGAATACTGCGTCTTCTGGTACGGCAGCACCATAAAGCGCTTCGTCGTTTGCGTCGGCAGGGCTGACTGTAGTCAAAATAGCAGCCGCGGCAATGTGTGTTGCATGTAGATTCATTTAGGTCACTTCTTTGATAGAAGACTAACCAAACTTTCTGTATTCGCTGGGTAGCAAACGGCTTGTTTTATATTCAGAAGGATATTCCAGAGAAGCATTTGGAGTATTCGGTTTGCCGATGAATACGGTCGCTTTTTAGTAGTATTTTTTGAACGGCGCATGCAGCTGCGGCGAATGTCTGGATCCCGCCCTACCTACGCCGACGTTGACGCTCACGCCGCTCGATATTTATCGGGTGTTCGCGACCAAGCGCGCGGTAGATACCGTTACCTTTGGACCAATTCAGGAGCTGGCTAAAGCTATCAACCTGGTCATCATTCCGCCCGTGTGGGAAGGACTGCAGTTCACGCTTGAAGACGGGTAGCCACAGGGCCTCCTTCGGAAGGAACACTTTGCCTTCTTCAACTGGGGCGAGCGAAGATTGGAATCGCGTTTCCTTGTCATTTTCCGGCCGGATGCGCTCATACCGCCGCCGATCATCTCGGAATAACTCGTCAAATAGCGACCGACCCGTTGCAGCGTCTTCGATCAACACACGATCGGGATCCCATTGCTCGACCAGTGCCAGGGTTCTTGACTTCAGATCCGGATAGTCAAGCTGACCGCGCCAGACATCGAGAAGATACCAATTGTTTTCGCGGAACCCCCAAGTCGTGCAGACTGAGAAGTCAGCCCTCGGGTCTGCCGACATGCCGGTGTCCCAGCTTTGAATAACCGCTTGGTACCAATTTCGGTCAGCGCCAACCTCATAGGCCCTAAACCACTCCCAACGGAGCGGCGAACCATCCGGTGCAATTGGGTTTTGCTGGTACTGACAGTTGAACGTTGCTGACCCCATCTCACGGCGCATGCGGTCAAGGGTTTCTTGATCAAGTCGAGTGGGTGACAAAAGATCACCGGGCTTGCGTCGATGATACTTTCCGTTTCCGATCGCGACCACTTCTTGTTCTTCAGCAATGGCTGGCAAGTTCAGGTGCCGGTAAGTGCCTTTGTCGAGCAAATACCCTGGCGGATCCATCTCATGCAATCGCTGCGCCACCATCACGACCCGTCCCTCTGCCGGATTGTCGAAGCGGGACAACAAAGTCTGTTCGATAAACTCTTGAGCTTTGTAGAGTTCAACATCAGAACTTGCATCTCCTGCCTTCAACAAATCATCGATGATGATGTAGTCGGCCCCATGCCCCGTTACTGCGCTGCCGATGGACACAGCCTTTCGACCGCCGCCTTTGGTGGTGCGGATCTCTTCCGAGGTGTTTCCTTTCCTCGCCAAACGGGTCTCTGGAAACATGCTGCGATACCAATGATCTTCCATCACCTTACGGCAATCCTCGGAATGCTTGCGAGCGAGGTCCAAACCGTAACTCGTTACAATGATCTTGGCATGTGGATCGTGTCCAAGCAGATACGCAACATAGGCCACCGCTACAGTCACCGACTTCAGACACCGCGGCGGGATGTTGATCACCAGCCGTTGGTTTTCCCCGGTACGGACATTGTCGAGCTCATGGCACATGGCCCGGACGTGCCAGGCCGGCTCAAAACTGTCGGTGGAGCCCTTGTGCAGGGTGTCGAACACTTTCCACACAAAGGAAAAGAAGTGCGCGCGACATACCTGTTGAGAAGCCTGCACTATCAACTGCGGATCAATCTTGGTCATCATCCGCCTCCTCAGTGACAGAGTTCGGATCCTCTGCTTCTCCGTCGTCGTCTGCGACATCATTGTCCGCCGTTTGCAGAAAGTGGTCTCTCAGGATGTTAAGATCGACAGGGGCCGGCAATTCTGGAGCATTTGACGCTTCCGCGCCCAACTGCGCAAGCGCACTGCCGTACAGCTCTGGATCCAATTTCAGCAGCGCCATGATGGCCCTTATGTCACCGTTCAGTGCCTTGTTCATAAACTGCTTAGCCATCGCTTCAGCCTTGCTGATACGCAGCTTGCGGCCACCTTCCTGGATCGTGATCGTGGCCTCCAACTCCCGCTTAAGGCAAGCCGTGACACCCTTGGCTCCTTTGGGCCGACCGTCAGGATTACCTGACTGCCCTTTCTTGAACTGCGTACTCTTTGGCGGCTTCCCGTAGCCCACCTTATAATCGCGATCTTTTTTATCATTAGACATGGTCCAGCTCCTTCGCTTCGGAGATTGCGGCCGCACGTTGCTCCCATGTCTCGCCGGACAGAGCGTGCACAGCTTTCTCGCCGGTCAGTTCCTGCCATCGCCGGATGGCCACATCGACGTAGTCGGGATCAAGCTCAATAAGACGGGCCATGTGCCCTGTCTTTTCGGCCGCCAACAGCGTGGCGCCTGAGCCCCCAAAACAATCCAGAACAACATCGCCGCGATGGCTCACGTCCATAAGGGCATCAGCTACAAGAGCGGTCGGCTTTACTGTCGGGTGGTCGACAAGGTCGGCTTCACGCCCTGCCCCAAAGGTGTTTACGCCCGCATAATCCCAGACGTTGGTCCGGTTCCTACCATGCTTTCACAGTTCAACATTGTTGATGTGAGGCGCGCCAGGTTTCTTAAAGACGGTGACCATCTCATGTTTAGAACGATAAAGACTGCCCATGCCGCCATTCGTCTTGTTCCAGACGCATAGGTTGATGAGCTCAAAGCCCGTAGCCTTGCCCGCTGCTATTAGCTCTTCGATATGGCGCCAATCCATACAGACCATGGCGATACCGCCTTGGACGAGTGTCGCATTCAACCGCTCCATCACATCGGATAAGAATGTCCGGAACTCGTTCTCGGACATCTCTCCTGATGCCATGGCGAACTCTCGGTGCGCACCTGCATTGCCACTACGGACGTGGCCATTCACCGGCACGTTGTAGGGAGGATCGGTAAAGACCATTCTGCAGGTTTCCCCATCGAGCAAGGTCTCATAGCTTTGAGGTTGCAACGCGTCACCGCAGTGCAATCGATGTTGCCCGAGCATCCAGAGATCGCCAAACTTGGTAACGGTTGGTGTCGCAGGATCAAGTGCTTCGACAGTTTCTTCAGGTTCGCTCTCGGCATCACCTGCCCCTCCAAGGATGATGTCGATCTCCGGGAGTTCAAAGCCCGTAATGTCGAGGCTGAAGTCCAGGTCGCCTGTCTGGCTAAGATCCAACAGCTCATCAAATTCGTTCTGCAGCGCATCTTCATTCCAGTCAGACAACTCAGCCAGGCGATTGTCTGCGATCCGATAGGCTTTGATTTGTGCCGGTGTCAGGTGCTCAGCGCAGATGGTTGGGATCGTTGTCATCTTTAGCCGCTTCGCAGCCTCGATCCGACCATGGCCGGCAATAACGTTATTGTCGTCGTCAATGATCGCGGGAACAACAAAGCCGAACTCGGCGATGGAGTCCGTTAAATGTCCGAAACTCTTCTCAGAGTGTGATTGAATCTCGTTCTCGTAGAGCGTGAGATCTTCAATCGGCATGTGTTCGATTTTCTGGCTTTGCCAGATAGGTCTGTTCCGGCTGTCGCCGGAAAGGTGGTCAGGTTTACTGGGCATATCTGCCTCCATTACTGCTCGACGCTTTGCGCCGGTGGCTGTGATGGATCGCAGGAGGGGGAGTCGGAGAGAGCACATATGGCAACTCCCCGGATCCTGCGATCCGGTTACGTTGCCCCATCGAATGCTCTCTGCTGGTCTGGATAATTACCGGACCAAATGAGTGCTGCCTATTGGGACAGTCAGTCCTTCATTGGGAAGGACAATCATAAAATAGTGCGCCACAACACGTCGTACAACCCTCCACGGATGTAAACTTGATCTCCATAAACTGATTTTGACGGCAGCTTATAGGCCACATTGCACATCCCACCGTTCTCCAAGCAACCTGTCACTCAAACCGAAATGACTGGACTACTGACAAGAAACACGCATCACTGTCCTCACGCCCGACACCCAATCGGGCGCTCCTCAGTACCGGGGCTACACTTCCGATGGACACGGTACTGAGGAGATCAAAAATGACCAAATCCAAACAAACCAAGATCGGCAAAGTGCAAGCAATGTTGCGGCGGCCTAAAGGCACTACGGTTGACGCCTTGAGCCAGGCGACCGGTTGGCAGACTCACTCTGTACGCGCAGCGCTCTCGCGCTTACGCAAAGCCGGGCATCAGATTGAACGGATCGAACCGGAGCATAAGTCACCGAAGGCGGTGTACCGCATCGTGCGTGACCCAAGCCGAGGTATCACAATGACGGTCGCAGAGGTAGAAACAATGGATCGGGCGGCTCTTGTCTCGGCTTGGTCTGAATTGTTCCGCACACCGGTGCCGAAAGGGCTCAGCAAAGCTATGATGCGGCGATTCCTAGCTGTGGAGATCCAAACGCGTAGATATGGTGGTTTGCCCAAGAAGACCGAAGCAGCGCTCAATAGATCCAGGAAACAGATCACCCGACCAAGCAGTCCAGGGATCAAACCCGGAGGTCGCCTGCTTCGGGAATGGAATGGGGTCACTCATAGTGTTGAAGTGACAGACACTGGGTTCGAATGGCGTGGTCGAACCTGGCGGTCGCTCTCCGCAATCGCGCGAGAGATCACCGGTGCACATTGGTCTGGACCGCGCTTCTTTGGCCTAGCCGGAGTTTCCAAGAAATGAGCACGCCAAAGATCCGCTGCGCAGTCTACACTCGCAAATCCACCGAGGAAGGACTCGATCAAGACTTTAATTCTCTTGACGCTCAGCACGAAGCTTGCGCCGCCTATATCGCCAGCCAGAAGCACGAAGGATGGAAGATGATTTCCAAGCGCTACGACGATGGCGGCGTCTCTGGCGGAACGCTCGAGCGCCCTGCCCTCCAGAACCTGCTGTCCGACATAGATGCAGGACGCGTTGATATGGTCGTCGTATACAAGATCGACCGGTTGACGCGATCCCTTGCCGATTTTGCCAAGCTTGTAGATCGGATAGAGGAAGCCAACTGTTCCTTCGTCACCGTCACGCAAACCTTCAACACCTCCTCATCTATGGGGCGGCTCACATTGAACGTCCTGCTATCTTTTGCGCAGTTCGAACGCGAGGTCACAGACGAACGCATTCGAGACAAGATCGCCGCCTCAAAGAAGAAGGGGTTCTGGATGGGTGGACTTGCGCCTCTTGGCTATGATCCACATCCAGACAAATCCAGACGAGAACTTGTGGTCAACACCGCGGAGGCTAAGACGGTCCAGCGCCTCTTGCAACTCTATCTTGAACAGGGCTGTCTCAATGCCACCGCGGCCGTTGCAGAGCGCGAAGGTCTTCGGTCCAAAAACCGAACATTCAAAAATGGGCGCACCCAAGGTGGAACTGTCCTTAGCCGCGGGCAAATTCATGCAATCCTGACGAACCCAACCTACCGAGGCATGATCAGGCACAAGGCTCAGACTTTCGGCGGGCAACATGCAGCAATCATTGAGCAAGATCTCTGGGACAAAGTTCAGAAACGCCTTCAATCAGCAAGCGCGAGACGGCGCGGTTCGGCGACCAGCTCTGATCAACGCGCAAGCGCTCCACTCAAAGGTAAGCTGAGAGATGAGACAGGCGATCTGCTCACACCAACGCACACAATGCGTCATGGAAAACGTCAGCGGTATTATGTCTCCAACCGCTTAATCTCTGGAGGCGTTGATCCAACAGGCTGGCGTTTACCAGCTAAGACGCTCGAACAAACAGTAATCGATGCCATTGCGGACCACCAGCGGAGGTTAGCACGCAATCACATCGTTCTGCGTTCGGCGGACGCCTCAACTGCAGCAAAGACTGCAAAGGCGGTGGCCGCGCTGGTGGAAGACATTCGAACTCAGGGATGTAATAGGGTAGCCCCATTCATCCGGAACATCGCGATTGAGCAAGGGGCGCTTACGATCGTTTAAACTCCGAATGTCTCGCGGCCAGTCTTGAGCTCGACGCACAAGACATGAGCGAGCAGCTGCAAAGTTTTACGACCAGCTTCTCCTACAGGCGACGCGGCGTTGAATTGAAGATCGTTGCGGGTGATCCAAAACCTCAACCAGACCAAACTCTGATCAAAGGATTGCGACATGCCCACGAGTGGTCGGAAGCCTTGCGTTCTGGCGAACCTCAGAAAGCACTCGCCCAGCGCGTCGGTCACTCGGAAAGATACATCAGACGCATCACGTCATTGATAGCGCTCTCGCCAAAACTGCAGGCCGCCATCTTAGAAGGGACGCAGGTCCCTCACCTAAATCTCGAAACGCTGGTGCGCGGACATATACCTCTGGATTGGGCACAGCAGGATCTCTTGTTCGGGCCCAATTCTAGCGCTCCCTGATAAGAGACATTGCTTCCCTGCTCTGGGTAGGAAATTCCCTGTTCCGCGAAATTATTTACCTGTTAGGGAGTTTAGGGAGATTGCTGATAAAGCACTGATATTGCTTTCTTTAACGCACCCGAAGTTATGAGCCTCTGGTCGTTTCGGGCTAATTTCCTTGTAAATTGGCCCTTATCAGGGAAAACCGGACCGAGGAAATCTACCAACTGAGACCAATGGAGACAGATCCCGCACGTGGAGGGATACGATCCGTCTCATTCGCTGATGCGCGTTTACAACCCGCGGAAACTACGCGGGAATTCCAGCCGAAACGGAAGTGACAATGTGAGACGGGGGTGAGTGGCGGACTGGGGAGGATTCGAACCCCCGACCCCTTGATTCGTAGTCAAGTACTCTATCCAGCTGAGCTACCAATCCGCGTGAGGTGCGATTTAGACCTTGCGGGTCAGCGATGCAAGGGGTCTGGGAAAAGAATCTCTGGCTATTTTCAAACCAGATCGACATCAGCCTTCGGCAAGCGGATACCGAAGACCGTGCCGTTTTCGTCGGTGCGTTCCAATTCCAGCTTGCCACCGTGCCCGCGGATCAAATCAGCTGAAATCACCATACCAAGACCTGTGCCGCCTTTCCGAACGCCACCCTGAAATGGTTGGAACAGATGCTCCTGTGCCTTAGCAGGCAACCCCGGTCCGGTGTCGCAGACCGAAATGTGCCAAGATTCGTCGTCCTCCCAACCACGCACCGAGATTGTGCCCGGCTGCCTAGTCGCTGCGATGGCCTGACGGGCGTTCCTGACAAGGTTGTTGATCACGCGGAACAGCTGCTCACCATCGCCGCGTATCCTCATACTGACCGGAACTTCGTTTTCGAATGTGATGTCTGCGGCATCAGCAGACAGTCTTTCGCTATCCAAAACATCTGCGACGATCGGGTGAAGCTCCGTGATTGTCAGCGTCGGTGCGGGTTCATCCACACGACCAAACGCAAGCGTTGTTTCGCACAGGTTCACCGCCCGCGTGATAGAGTTCACAAGCTTAGGCACCATACGCTTTACCAGCGGATCGTCTGAAGATTCGATACGATCCGTAAAAAGTTGCGCCGACGTCAGGATATTGCGCAAATCGTGACTCACCTTTGCAACGGCGCTCCCCAACTGAGCGAGCCTTTCTTTTTGCTTAAGCGCGCCAGTCAACTGTGTCTGCATCAATTGCAAGGCTTCTTCCGCGTCGCGCAGTTCTTTCACCCCCGCTTGCGGCTCGATAATGCGACGGGCGTCTTCCGGCGCAGCAGCATAACGCTGCATTTGCTCCACAACGCTCTTGGTAGGCCGCACAACGAGAATTTGAACGGAAACAAACAAAAGCCCCGCGGTAATAATCGAAATAACAGCCGAGAGCACAAGGATGTTCTGGCCATAGTCAATCATCGCTTCCCGCAATGGCATCTGCATCATCGTGATTTCAATCAACAGACCGCCATCGCGAACCGGGTTCCCGATCACACGGATCACCTTGTCTTCTGGATCAAGCAGCGTAGCGAATGCATCTCCGATCAATGTCATCGCAGTAGGGTCACGCAGATCAAAGCTTTCCTCGATTGGCAGGGGAAGTGGCGAGGACAGCGCCAAACGCCGGATTTCATCACGACGTAGCACGACGTTGAAAACTTCAGCGTTCTCCAGAAGCTCTGCCTCTAGATCCGGGCTGATCATATCGTCCGCCTCAAGCGAGAGCGACGCAATCTGCGCGCGCTCCAACCGGTCAATAAGATAATCCTGCCGGAATCGCGAAACGGAGGGGACAAAGATGAACACCTCGGCCAGCATCACAAAGATGATGGTCAAAATCAGGAAACGTCCTGAAAGTGAGTTCATGTCTGCCCCTCCCCGAAGGCCTTATTTACGGAAGCCAGCGTTGGACAAATCCAACGATGGATTTAACCCGATCGCTTTCAAACAGCTTCGGGCTAAAATAGGCACCTGCTGCGCGTTTGTTAACCTCACTTATCGTAGGGTAAGGCAAAACAGTATTTGCGATGGCTGACATCTTCATATTGTTCGCAATCGCCATCGCCCACATGCCAATCAGCTCTCCAGCAAGGTGTCCGACAATCGACGCACCGACTGGGCGGCCCTTTACGACCATCACTTTGATAAGGCCAGTGGTTTTGCGTTCCGCAATCGCACGATCATTGCCGTCGTAATTAAAGCGCACCACCTCGACATTGCCGCCGTATTTCTTGCGCGCATCTGCTTCGGTCAGGCCAACATGCGCCATTTCTGGATCAATGTAAGTCGCCCAAGGGATATGGTCAGTGCGCTGCTTGCTCGGCAAGCCAAACAAAATGGAACGGATCAGAACACCGGCGTGATATCCAGCGACATGGGTGAATTGCAAACCACCCGCAACGTCGCCCGCCGCGTAAACCCGCTTGTTGGTCACCGACCGCAGGTTCGGCCCTACCTTCAAGCCACGACGATCATGGGCAATTCCGCCTTTGTCGAGGTCCAACTTGTCGATATTCACCTTCCGGCCAACAGCCATCAGCAAATGCGATCCTGAAAAATCACCTTTTGGCGTGTGAACGGTAATCGTCTTGCCATCGCCGCTAATCTTCTCGGCCTGAGCTTCTTCAACGATCTCAATGCCTTCAGCGCGCAGATTGTCCAACGCAATCGCTGCCAGTTCAGGATCATCCTTGCCCAGCGCCTTCATGCCTTCAATCACGGTCACTTTGGACCCCAGGCGTGCGTGCGCCTGCGCCATTTCCAACCCAATCGGGCCACCACCGATGACGATCAGATGCTTGGGCTGTTCGCGCAGGTCAAAGATGTTTTCATTTGTGTAGTAGGTCACATTTTCCAACCCGGGGATCGGCGGCACAAAAGGCGCTGAACCGGTTGAAACGACGAACCGGCGCGCTTCGATAATCGTATCACCGGCTTGCACTTCAGTTTTGGAAATGAAGCGACCAAATTCTTCGATTACCTTTACGCCAAGTCCTTCAAACCGCTCCACGGAATCGTGCGGCTCAATCGTCGCGATGACATTGGCAACGTGATCTTTAGCGGCGGCGTAATCGACCTTCGCTTTAGCATCCGCCACACCAAGCTCACCACCGTGGCTCATGGCGTAAGCCTTCTTGGCAGAAGCGATGAGGGCCTTAGACGGTACGCAGCCATAGTTCAGGCAATCACCGCCCATCTTATGCCCTTCAAGCAGGACAACCTTGGCGCCCATCTGGACGGCACCGGCTGCGATGGACAACCCACCAGAGCCACCGCCAATGATGCAGATATCAGTCTTAATACGGTTCATAACTTAGGCTTCTTTCTTGCCACGGATGGCTTTGATCACGATCGGCAGTACGGCCAGCGCACATAGGCCTGCGATTGGGAGGAAGATTGCAGGTTCAAAAATGATCCCGAGGTTTGGCGTCTCACCGCTTTCAAACACTTCACCAAGACCCGCACCGACAGAGGTGTAGACGATGGAGCCAGGCATAATGCCAAAGAAGGTAGAGATCACAAAGCGGCGCAGCGGAACCTCAAGGAAGGATGGGATAAGGTTTGCCAAGAAGAATGGGATCGCAGGAACCAAACGGATCAGGAACAGCATCGACCATTGGTTTTCGTCAATCCCGTCTTTGATCTGTTTTACAACACCCTCAGAGCCTTCAAGCTTTGCACCCAGTTTTTCGCCGAACCCCCAGCGCGCAGCGAGGAAGATCGCCGTAGCGCCAACGGTTGCACCAATCACATTGTACAATGCACCGGGGAAAGTTGCGAAAAGGAACCCACCGGTTAGCGTCGCAATCGCCGCCCCTGGGAGGGAAAAGGCAACGATCACGACGTAGGCCAGAATAAAGACAGCGACGGTGAGGATGTAATTCTCATCACGGAAAGCAAGCAGCGCTTCGCGATTGTCGCGTAGGGCTTCAAACGAAAGATAATCGCGCAGGAAAAACGCACCGATGACGGCAACTGTCACGATGATAATCAGCGGCAGTTTGCGCAGAAACGCGTTTTCGTTTGGTTCGCTCATAGTACTCACTTTTTCGTCCTCGGGTCGGGGTGTCTGCACCCTAGATGGACTGCAAATGAAAACCAGAATACCCACCTCACGGGCGCTTGATGAGGTTGTGAGCGAACTTTCAGTTTCGTAAGGCATTTGCTCACAAACTGTAACAATTGGACGGTTGAAAAACTTGTCTTTGTTGCAGAATTAGGGCGCCTCGTCCGTTGACAGCCCCCAGTTGCGGCTCTAAAGGACAGGTCTGAAATGTTGATCGGGCTCGAATCTACATAGGTTCGCCCATATGAATCGGAGAGCACGCGATGAAGCGCACGTTCCAACCTTCCAACCGGGTTCGCAAGAACCGTCACGGTTTCCGCGCCCGTATGGCGACAAAAGCTGGCCGTAAGATCCTGAACGCGCGCCGCGCCAAAGGTCGTGCCAAGTTGAGCGCATAAGCGCCCACACGGACCAGAACCCAATGAAACCGCCGGCCGCACCCGATACAGGCGCGCCGGCGGTTTCTGTTTGTCTGCAGGTCTTGAAAAAACGCGCCGATTTCGTCGCCTGTTCCAAGGCCCGCCGCCACGCCACCCACGGCATCCACCTACAAGCCCGCAAACGACGCGAGGGCGAAGCGGATGGCATTCGTGTCGGATATACCTGTTCAAAGAAAGTCGGTAACGCTGTCGCCCGCAACCGCGCCAAACGCCGCCTGCGCGAAGTGGCACGCCTCGTACTGCCGAGCCACGGGCATGACGGTTGGGATTACGTCCTCGTGGGTCGCAAAGACATCACCGCGACCCTATCTTTTGATCAGTTGCAAACCGATCTGATACGCGCCTTGGCCAAGATTCATTCATGACCCCGCTCGCCTACATCCTCTCGCGCCCCGTGGTGGCCTATCGCCTGCTCTTCAGCCCATGGGTCGGGCACGGCTGCCGCTACCAACCAACCTGTTCGGCATACTCGTTAGAAGCCTATCGCAAACACGGCGGCATCAAAGGCACCTACCTCACGATCCGCCGCATCGCGCGCTGCCACCCATGGGGTGGGTCGGGGATAGATAACGTGCCAGACTGATCGAGAGGGCCCTTTGTGTAGGGCGCTATCGATCCTTGCCTTTTCACCCAAGAGTTGTAGCGTGACATAATACGCAAGAAAAACTTGGTAATCGTCGACCATCCGAGCTCTCTAGCCAAGGGGTAAAGATATGACGACATCGTCTAGTTCACCAACATCCATCGACTCTCTAACCGCTCAAGGAAAAGAGGCCTATTCGATCGGGCTTCAGGCCTTTGTTTATGGCTATCCGATGATCGTAAACGAACGCGCTCGAGGCGGCATGACCGCTGCTATGGAAGTGGATGGGATACGGTTCAAAGCGCCTCGTGGAATTTGGGCCCACGCGACCGAACTTGCTGGACCAGAAATGGAGGACATCCAATCTACAAACAATGACACGATCTACAGCTGGATTTGGGGCAACCTAAAGGAGGAGCCGCTGATCTACGTAAAGCCCGACACAGGCGATCGTTTCTACACAACTCAGATCATTGACGCCTATTCCAATAACTTCGCTTATGTCAGTCAACGCACGCACGGAAGTCCCAAGCAAACCGTCGCGATTGTCGGGCCGGGCTGGGCTGGCAAGTTGCCAGCTGGAATAGAAGTCATTCAATCTCCAACCAATACAATATTCGTAATCCTTCGGCTTGGCGTCGATGGTGACGCCGATGTCCCCAACACGCGAAAACTTCAAAATGCTTCAAGTCTCTTACCACTAAGCCACCACCTTGCGGGAACACGGCCCGATACACCTGAAATGGAAACCCTACCGACTTATGAAGGACCCTTAGCTGCATTCGCACAGATAGGCGACCTTATGGCCCTTAATCCACCACCGACTCATGAAGCAGGCCTGCTGGGCATGTTTTCGAGAATTGGACTAAGCGCAGACTATGGATTCGTCTCAGCAGATCTAAGCGACGAAATGAAAGCGGCACTGGCATTGAGTGCCAAAGACGGCCTTGCAGCGATTGAGGCTGCCGCCACAAACATTGGCAATGAAGTAAATGGTTGGCAATTGCCACCAATAGCAGATGAGTTTTTTGGAACAGATTACATGTTGCGGGCGGTCATCGCATGGCAGTCAATTTTCCAGCAGACTCCAATCGAGGCTTATTACCCTGCCTTATATGTAGATAGCGATGGCAAGAAACTGGATGGTTCAAAAGGGAGTTACACATTGAGATTTGAGGCTGATAACCTCCCACCTGTAGATGCCTTCTGGTCGATCACTCTCTATGATCTCGCAAAGCGACTGATGGTTCCGAACAAGATCAGTCGATATTCCATCGGCGACCGAACATCGGGTATTGCATATGACCCAGATGGATCATTGGAAATCCACATTCAAACTGATGACCCCGGCGGCGATCAAAGTTCGAACTGGTTACCAGCGCCGAATGAACCCTTCTATCTTATGTTCCGCGCCTATCAACCGCAGTCTAAGATCATAAGCGGTCGCTATGAATTCCCTCCAGTCAACAGGGTATAGGCGAAACTTTAGCCATTCTTTAGCGCTTGAAACCCATCAGCTGCGGAAACACGTGTGGCGTAGTTGGTGGAGTTGGGATGCCTCAGTGTCGTCAGCAAATCGCGATAGAACGTGCTGTCTCGATAGTACCACCTGTGCGTAAAGCTCGGGTCAACGACCTGCGCATATTTTGCAGTATAATAGTCTCCACAAGAAACCGACACCACGCGATCCGCACCAGAGTGCAAAGTCTGATGCCGACCGAACCGAAACGTGTCCCGATGATATACATCTTCAGACACTTTTAAGGCCTGATCATGCTCCGACCAGTAGTTGGTTAACCGATCTGCACACCTTCGAACGGAGGCGTCCCCCCAAGCATCATCATCAAACCATGCGCGGTCTGCGTCAGACCCTGTGAAAATGACCTGCCCCACGCTATTCGCCAGCTTTGGCTCTTGTGCGGTTCCCGTTGCCAACGCGAAGGCACGCGTTGTCACATAGCTTCCCATCGAATGAGCAATGAAGTGGATCTTCGCTGTCGGCCGATGTCGAAGCAGCAACTCAACCGTATCCGCAATCAAAAACCCTGCACATGCGCGTGCATCGACCCAATCATCTCTATATTTGAAATACGACCCATCAGATGGCCAATCGAACGCAACAACCGCCCCTTTGTATCCCGCGTGTTGTAGGGTTTGTCGAATAGCCGTTAGACGGCTGCCAAGATCATTTTGGGAAATGTTGAATCCGTGAACCAGAATGACGACGTGCCCATTGCTACTGGTCGAAAGCACCCGATCCGCCCACGCATGGCTGCTGAGTTCACTAGGTACGACTTGACCAGCCGATGACACCGTCGCGCTGACATAAACGGGTCTTGACCCGACTTTATTCCCGAAGACTGGCCCGGGGCCGCTGACATTCCTGCGGCTAGCGAAATATTCCATAGAAAAAGACCTTCTCTAAATGCAGCGACCCTAGCGCTGGACTGACGGTTCGATCAACACTCACCGCCGAATTTGCAAAAGATGACTCCCCACTGTTATCTTCAACCAAAAGGAGAACGCCATGAAATGCTCCGTATATATCGCCGCGACCGCTGACGGGTTTATTGCTCGAAAGGATGGTGGCATCGATTGGCTCGAAATTGCCGGCGATCCGGAAAAGGGGGGTTGGTGAAGGCTACATTGACTTCGAAACGTTCATAGCATCAGTCGATTGCATGATCATGGGGCGTAAGACGATGGAAGCCATAAGCGGTTTCAATCTGACGCCCGAGCAATGGCCCTATGGCGACTTGAAAATCATCGCACTCAGTCGGTCTCTGAAAGAGCCGCCAGACAACCTCAAAGGCAAAGTTGAGATGTATTCCGGTGATCTTCCGGCCCTATTGAATCGACTCGAACAAGAAGGCCACAAAGGCGCTTATGTCGATGGGGGATCGACCATTCAATCATTTATCAGACACGGTCTGATGAACGAAATCATCGTTACCCAAATGCCAATCCTGATCGGCGAAGGGCAGCCCCTTTTTGGAAAGGCACCACAAGACGTGCGATTGAGTGATCCCTCGGTCGTTGTCTGTCCCAGCGGATATGTTCAAATCCGCTGTTCCCTTGGAGACGAGAGAGCTTCCGACCAGTAACGCAGTCGGAGCCCTTCTAAGGTTTGATCCTTAAACAATCGTCCAAAGCTGATAAAACAGCCCTGCCATGAATGCGCCGCTCAACGAAAAGCCAATGTAAAGCGCAAAGACACGAGGCTTTGCCAAAGCCCAAACCGCCATCGCTGCAGGGATTGACGTCACACCACCGGCCACGAGGAAGGCCAAGCCAGCACCAGGCGACATACCCTGCTCTATCAAACCGCCAACCAACGGCAGCGCTGCATATCCGTTCAGATAGGCCGGCACAACCACAAAGGTCGCGGTCAAAATTGGTCCAATACCAGAACCACCCAGCGCCTTAGTCACCGTTTCCGCAGGAACCCAAGCCAACATCAAGCTCTCCAAGATGAACGCAAGCACCAGCCATTTGGCGAGAAACAGCGTCGTGTCCAACGACACCTTGGCAAAGGTCCGTCTACGCTCTTTTTCCACCCAGAACGACCATACAACAGGTTTCGGCGCCCGCATTTTGGCTCCGCCACAACCCCCATTTCCAACGCCGTCTCGCAAAGGATCTGAAAGATGCCCGCCGCGGCTCAACAGGTGAATGACCGTGCCGCCAAATAGACCCAATCCAATCGCAGCAAAGGTCTTGGCCACCGCAAATTCAAATCCCAGCACGCCGGACGTTAAGAAGAACATCGATGGGTCCATGATTGGCGACGCCAACCAAAACGCCATCACTGCCGAAAGCGGGACACCCATTGTCAGTAAGGCAGCGACCAACGGGATCACGCCACACGAACAAAACGGCGATAGGCCGCCAGCCTATGCCCCCATGATAATCATCATTGCAGGCGCGCCGACAAAGGCTTTTGCGATCAGATTATCGGCACCCGTCGCATTGGCATAAGCCGCGATGGCGATTGAAAAGATGAGAAATGGCGCAATCCCGATCAAAGCCGTTGAGGCAAAGACAGTGCTCTCTATCGCTTGCTCTGTATCGAAAACCGCGAGCACCAAAAGAATGAGTCCTGACGCCACCCAAACACGTTGACTCGACAGAAATTGAAGGAGCGCAGTGCCCGGTTGGACTGATGTATCGGATGATGTGCTCATTTCCAAATATCCAGTTTATTAGTTGTTTTAGGTTCGAAAAAATTTTCGTCGTATCTCATGCCGCATCTTCCTTTTTCTCTATGGCAACACCTTGGCAGCATTCCAACGTTATGAACTGCGCAAGGCGTGTAGCGGCGTCAAAATCAGCTTTGTTAAACACTTCGCGCCCAACCTTGTCTTGAACGACCAATCCCGCGTCCACCAAAGTCGATAAATGGTGCGCCAAAGTGGAAGGAGCCATGTCGAGATGCTCGCCTATGTCTCCAACACGCAAACCATCGGGTCCGAACCGAACCAGCAATCGAAAGATTGCCAATCTAGCGTCGTGTCCAAGTGCGGCAAGCGCACGCGCATGGGGCGTCTTTATCGTCATGACACCAAAAATAACTATAAAACTAGTTTTGTAAATAAAAAATTGCCTATTCTCGAAATGACAACCATAGGGCTAGTCAAAACAACCTCCACTGGGTAGCGTCTGCCTTGTGCAAAAGGACCCTATGCAAAGGGCCTGACCATGACCGAAGCACGAAGAGCCAAAGGAGGGCGCTCACGTGGCAGAAAAGAAAAACAGCCTCGGCCCTGACCTGAGTTCTGGCCTGACCGTTGCGCTGGTCTCCATCCCTGAAGGTATGGCCTATGCGCTGGTCGCCGGTGTGAACCCCGTCTACGGCCTATATACCGGCATGCTGACGACCATCGTAGCATCCCTCACCGGCAGCACATCACTTCTAATCGTAACTTTAACAAACGCGCTCGCCCTTGTCGCAGGAGATCAACTGGCCGGACTGGACACGGATGACCCTATCCGAGCCCTTGCCACACTCACATTTCTCGTAGGCATCATGATGACGCTTCTCGGCGCGCTCCGGATGGGCAGCATGATCAAGTTTGTCTCACGCGAAGTGATGGCGGGCTTCATCTTCGTCACGGCACTACTCATAGTTCTTGGGCAGCTCAAAGACCTAGTCGGCTATCACCCCGAAGGGACACAGGGCAAATTTTCGCAAGCCATCGCAATCCTCTCAAACCCCGGTGCTTGGAGCAGCACAACAACCATTCTAGGCATCGCAGGCATCGCGTTTTTGTTAGCTGTCAAAGCCACACCAATCAAACGCTATGCAGATGTATTGGTGATCCTTTTTACGACGCTCGCTGTCGCGCTACTTGGGCTGGCGGGGATCGAATTGGTCGGCGATATCGCAGAAGTCCCAAGGGGGCTGGACGCTCTGCCCTCCTTTGTGCTGCCTGACTTCTCACTTGTCCCTGTTCTCCTCGCGGGGGCTTTCGCGGCCACTGTTGTCGGCCTCTCCGAAAGCTCAGGTGTCGGGGCTGCGTACCCTAACCCAAATGGCAAAAAGTCCGACATGTCTAAGGACTTTTTGGGCCAAGGGCTTGGCAACCTTGCAGGTTCTTTTTTCCAAGCGATGCCTGCCGGCGGCTCTTTGTCTCGTACAGGCATCAACGCCAGTGGAGGGGCACAAACGCGTCTCTCCGGTGTATTTTCCGGACTTCTGCTTGCCGCGGTCCTAATCCTCTTTGGGAGTTCAGCAGAGTTGATCCCACTTGCCGGACTTGCCGCCCTTCTGATCGTCATCGGCGCAGAGATTATGATTAAGGAAGGGCGCGTACTTGTTCGAGCTTGGAATACATCTCGATACAACACTCTGATCGCAGTCGCGACAATCATCCTTGGCGTAACACATGACCTTACAGTCGCTATCTTCGGCGGCGTCATCCTTTCGTTGATCGCCTTTGCGGTAAATGCAGCAAACCGCGTGAAATTTTTCGCGCTCGAACCAACTTCTGATGGAAAGTGGATCGAGCGCCCAGCGCCGGAAACCTTGGAGCCATCCAAGACTACTGCGCTCGAAATGCGAGGACCGCTCAATTTTGCTTCCGTTTACTCCTTTGCCGAGTTGTTGCCCGACTCAAAGGACGCCAAAGGTGCAACCTTGATCCTGTCCTGCCAAGACCAAGAATTGCAAAGCCTCACAGGAATAGATTGGCTCAAAAACTTCGTAGATGATCTGACCGCCGCAGAGGTACGTTTGATTTTGGCCGAAGTCAGCGCGGAACTTATGGGCGACCTGAAGACATCCGGCTTAGCAGATAAACTAGGTTCGACGAACATCTTCCCCGCGAGCGAAGTGAAGCTGGCCTCTCTCGACGCGGCTTATGCGTCGACACAAGCACCTGACACCGAGTGATGGACGACGCATCAATTGCACCGCTCGGCCGACCTCCGCACCCTCAAATGCAATGGGTGCCTGGCGGCACCTACCTAATGGGGTCTGACAAACATTACCCAGAAGAAGCCCCTGCGCATCAGGTCACTGTCGATGGCTTCTGGATGGACAAGTTTCAGGTCACAAACGCCCAGTTTGCGCGGTTCATCAAAAAGACGGGCTATGTCACCGTCGCTGAATGCGCGCCAAATCCCGAAGACTTTCCGGGCGCACCGGCAGAAAACCTCGTCCCCGGGTCGTTGGTTTTTCAACCAACATCCGGACCCGTTGACCTTGAAAAGGTTAATCTTTGGTGGCGCTGGACCCCGGGTGCCTGCTGGAAACATCCAGAAGGCCCAAAGAGCCACGTCAAATCTCGTGGCCGCCATCCCGTTGTTCATATCGCGCATGAAGACGCGCAAGCCTACGCGGATTGGATCGGCAAAGACCTCCCGACAGAGGCTGAATGGGAACGCGCCGCTCGGGGTGGATTGGAGGCAAAGGACTACGTCTGGGGCGACGAACACTTCCCAAAAGGCCGACCATTCGCAAACACGTGGCAGGGTGAATTCCCGTGGCAAAACCTTGTGACAGACGGCTTTGAAGGGACATCCCCGGTGGGGTCATTCCCTCCAAACAAATTCGGCTTGAACGATATGGCTGGCAACGTCTGGGAATGGACAAACGACTGGTGGACAGAGGCTCACCCATCAGAACCGGGTAAGCCCTGTTGTATCCCAACCAACCCACGCGGCGGCGAGCGCGACAACAGCTTCGATCCAGCGGCGCCCGATTGGCAGGTTCCGCGCAAGGTCGTCAAAGGTGGCTCATACCTCTGCGCGCCCAACTACTGCCTAAGATACAGACCAGCGGCACGGCGCCCCCATATGATCGACACCGGAACCACGCATATCGGGTTCCGGTGCATTTCGCGTCCTTAGCGTATCGGGCTAGTGGCCAGCGCCGCTGCCCATTGTTTCCAGCTGCGTCATAACCGTTTCTAGGTTGAACGACGCTGGTTTTTGCCTTGGCGGATATTTGACAAAGTTTTCGATCTGAGCGGCCACGAGACCCTGCATTCCGTAAATCAGGAACACGTGATCCATCAGCCAATCATAATAGGTGTTTGAGTATTCATCGGCCCTCTCAAACGGGTCTCGCCGAAGGTTGAAAATCTTCGGTGCACGAAGCGGCACAAACGGTTCCAACCAAATCTGCAACAGCTTCGCGCGTTGCTCCATCAAAACGGTTTTCCAATCATTGTGCCGGATCGCGATTAGCTCGCCATCATCGCTAAAGTAGAACACCGTCTCACGCGGACTCTTATCCGTTTCACCGCAGAGGTACGGCAACAGGTTAAAGCCGTCGATATGCACATTGTAGGTCATGTCCCCCACCGTATGCCCATCAAGTAGCTTTGACTTAATGTCGGATTCTCCGGCTGCCGCCAAGAGCGTTGGCAGCATGTCTTGGTGGCTGGCAATGCCATTCAAAACAGTGCCCGCTTTGATCTTCTCAGGCCAACGGATGAAACTCGGCACCCGCCAAGCCCCTTCCCAGTTGGTGTTCTTTTCTGAACGGAACGGAGTGATGGCAGCATCAGGCCATGTGTTGAAGTGTGGACCATTATCCGTTGAATAGGTCACGATAGTATTGTCCGTGATGCCAAGCTCATCGAGCTTATCAAGTAGGACACCGATGGTCTCATCGTGAGCCACCATCATATCATTGTAGTCCCCCTGTCCGCTCTTGCCCTTATGCTTGTCAGGAGTATGCGTACGGAAATGCATGCCAGTCGTGTTGAACCAGACGAAGAAGGGGTTTCCAGCCTTGTGCGCGTCCTCGATAAACCGGATCGCTTCTACCAGAAACTCCTCGTCAACCGTCTCCATCCGCTTCTTGGTCAGAGGTCCAGTATCTTCAACCTTTTGGCCACCTTTGCCATCGGCCCAAGAATGGATCACACCGCGCGGGCCGTACATTTCCCGATACTTAGGATCTTTTGGATAGTCCGGATGTTCCGGCTCTTCTTCGGCGTTCAGGTGATACAGGTTTCCAAAGAACTCGTCGAACCCGTGCATCGTTGGCAAGTATTCGTCCAAGTCACCTAGGTGGTTCTTCCCAAACTGTCCGGTCGCATACCCGTGCGGCTTGAGAAGCTCGGCAATCGTCGGGTCTTCCTTCTGCAGACCAACTTCAGCGCCAGGCATCCCAACTTTCGTCAATCCAGTCCGGATCGGGTTTTGTCCGGTAATGAATGCTGCCCGCCCTGCGGTACAACTTTGCTGTCCGTAGTAGTCTGTAAACGCAACACCTTCTTCTGCAACGCGGTCGATGTTCGGAGTGCGATACCCCATCTGCCCGCGATTGTTGAAGCTGATGTTCCAAAATCCAATATCGTCGCCCCAAAGGACAAGAATGTTTGGCTTATCGGCCATCTTCGATCTCCCTAAAATGTTGTTCCCTAAATTGGCTACGCGTTTGCGTTGTGGAAAGCGTAGCCTACTTTTCGATTCGGACCTACAACTCTAGAAAGAGTGAAAATTCAGCTATCTATCCTGACGGTACTTCCACTTTAGAGCGACGAAAATCACAACTGCGTCAAGTGACAAAAATCACCGTCCCTCGGACTGCGCGCTGTTCCCACTAAAGCGGCACGCAGACGAGCGAATATTCGCAGTTGTGTAGGACGAAACGGCCAAAGGGTGAAAGAAACGCCGACGGCCGTTTCGCCAAAATTATCTACTTGCGAGCTGCACCGACAAGTAGAGCGCGCGGCCGCTTATCTGGTGACACAATAAACGTACCGTCCGTAGGTCGTGCGCCGAAAAAGATCACGTCATCTCTCGTCGCAAGAATTTCGTATTCAACGGTGGGTGTGTTGGGTTGAACCCCCAGCACCAAACAGCCTTCTTGCAAAATGTCACGCTCTTGTCCGACGGTCCAGTCTGGGGATAGGCAAGTACCATTCGGTGCGCTGTTTAGAAAAGCCGCAAAATCGTCCGCAAGGGGTTTGATTGTCTGACGTCAGCGCTAATGGGACAGTTTGGGGTGATTTGATAAGAGAGGGTTTCTGGCACATCGTAACCACCAAGGAGTGGAGATGAGACAGAACCCCGGAACACGAAAGAGCCACGGTG
>Ga0189290_100182_pt1 | contig 37428 bp, 34 predicted proteins | sample UW140minimetaG_FD_130318 | JGI IMG/M metagenome (GOLD analysis project Ga0189290, IMG submission 130318) | Marine microbial communities from the Costa Rica Dome - UW140 mini metaG | ecosystem: Environmental > Aquatic > Marine > Oceanic > Photic zone | place: Costa Rica: the Eastern Pacific...
AAAAATTAAAATTATATTTATGTTTAAAAAAAAAAAATGTTAAGGAAAAAAAAAAACATTAACCAAACAAAAAAAAGGTTCCGTATTTAAAGAATCTCCTTTTAATGAAAAAAAAACCTTTTAAAAAAAAAAAAAAAAAGGCTACATGAATAATAAAATTTACTTAAATAAAAAAAAAATATTTTTGTTATCCTTTTTTGTTATTTCATTGTTTTCTTCTCTAGCTCAAAACGATTCTACTTATTATTATTTTGATCGTGTTACCCCAATAGAAAATATACTCACTAAGATTGAATCTGTTACGAATTCAAGTCTTAAAAACTATTATAGTTTAGTTTATTACAGTAAAATAAGAAAAAAAGACTCCATTATCAGTTATTTAAAAAAAATTAATATCGATAATGATTTTCCTATATCAAAAAAAGCGAAATTAAACTATTTCAAAGCTTATTATCACAAAATAACTAGCAATGACTCATTAGCTTATAAATTTCATCTTAAAGCACTATCATCAGCTAGAAAAACAAATGATTCACTGACTATACTATATAGTCTTAGCGGTTTGTCTCAATCTTGGGATTATAATAATAATAAAGCTTATAGATTAGATTATCTAACACAACTAGAAAGTGCCGCAAATGACTTTAACAATAATACATTTAAAATAACGCAGCAATATTTAAAAGGTAATTATTATCTTTTCAGAGAGAACAATCGTAAAGCTGTAAATGTTTTCCGTAACCTTATTAATCAAAACTTCAAACCAAGAGATAGTATTAAATTATTAAATAGCTATAATAGTTTAGGTGTATTATATGAAGAAAATCTTAAAAACCCAGATTCGGCTATATTCTTTTATAAGAAAAAATTAGCATTAATAGACACTAATAGTAATTTCAAATATCCTAACAATTATTTTGATACGTACTTAAACATAGGGAACTCATATTTATCAAAAAAAGATTATAAAAGCGCTCAATACTATTATAACTTAGCAAGTAATTTAAAATTAAAAGAAAATATTATTTTTAATAAATTAATTCTTAATGAAAACTCTGCTAAATTAAATGACAGCTTAAATGATTATAAAAAAGCATATAATAATCTAAAACAGGTAATTAAACTTTCTGATAGTTTAAATAAAGAAGAACATCGTGTAGGGATAGCAAATATTAAAGAGCAATACGACAATGAAAAATTAAGAGCTGACAATATAGAAAGTAAAGCAAAAAGTAAACGTTTTTTATATCTATCCATAATAGCTATAGGTCTATTATTCTTTGTTGGTATAACAGCATTTCTAATCCAAAAAAACACCAAAAAGAAACAAAAATTAGCAGAACAAGACAAGGCGCTAGAAAAACAAAAAGTAGCAACTTTATTAAAAGACCAAGAAATCAATAATATAAATGCAATGATAGAAGGTCAAGAAAAAGAGCGCCAACGTATTGCTAACGATTTACATGATGATTTAGGAGGACTAATGGCAACTATAAAATTGCAGTTTAATACGTTACAAGAGCAACAAACACCAGATTTATTTAATAAAACCAATAGTCTTCTTGACCAAGCTTATAATAAGATACGTTCTATAGCTCATGCCAAAAACTCTGGAGTTATAGCTAAACAAGGATTATTAAAAGCAGTTAAAAATATGGCACATAATGTGTCTTCTGCTAGTACTATTGACATAGAAGTTACCGATTTTGGTTTAGAAAGCCGATTAGAAAATAGTTTAGAACTCAGCATTTTTAGAATAATACAAGAACTCACTACCAATATTATAAAACATGCAGATGCTACTCATGCTACTATTAGTTTAACCAATCATGAAAACAGCTTAAATATTATGATAGAAGATAATGGAAAAGGCTTTAATGCCAACAAAGTGATTAAAAGTAATGGTATGGGCTTACATAGTATTGAAAAACGAGTAGAGCATTTAGAAGGCGAACTTAAAATAGAATCGCAAATTAACCAAGGTACTACCATAATAATAGATATTCCATTATGATACGACTAGCCATTGCAGAAGACCATCAATCGTTAATAGATGGCATTAAATTACTTTTAGAATACGAAGAGGACTTCTCCATTGTGGGGACTGCAAACAATGGTGAAGAGTTATTAGACATTGTACGTTTAAAACGACCAAACATAGTCATTACTGATATTAGAATGCCAAAAATGGATGGTATTACAGCAACCCAACACATAAAAAAAGAATTCCCTGAAATAAAAGTATTAGGCTTTACTATGTTCGACCAAAACGACGCTGTCGAACAAATGCTTGCTGCTGGCGCTTCTGGCTACTTATTAAAAAACTCTTCGTTAACCGAAGTAAAAGCTGCCATAGAAGCTGTAAAACGTGGTGAAACCTATTATGATGCTAATATAGATACCAATGCCTTACAAGCAGATACTAAATCTTCAAAAAAAGGAGTGTTAACCAAACGTCAAACTCAAATTCTAGGCTTAATTGCTCAAGGTAAAACCTCTCGTGAAATTGCAGAACAGCTCTTTATTGGCGTACATACTGTAGACACCCATAGAAAAAATATGGTTCGCATTTTAGGGTTAAAAGGTAAAGGTGAATTACTTCGTTATGCACTAGAAAAGAAGTATACATTTACCTAGTACTGGGTATGTTTTCACTAGAGACTGGTAATTAATTTTGATAAAACATAATTACCATCTAAATATGAAAACGCAAAAAAGTATTTTATTACCGCTATTTTTTCTTCTTTGTCTACTATCTAAAGCACAAAGTATCGATTTAGGATTTGAGAAAAGTTCTGAAATTGTTTCTTATAAGGAAAGCGACACGCTCAGCATTCCTTTTTCTATTCAACTTAAAGGAAACTACATACCTAATAAGTCAGACAACATTGAAGTAGAAATCATCTCAAATAATGACGAACTTAACTTATTTTTAGATAAGAAAAAGAACAAATTTATTATATCTAGTTCAAAACTAAAAGATAACCTCTTATTTATAAACGATTCGAACCCACTTATTGCCGATTTTAAAAGCTTAGTAGAATCATTTAGAACTCAAAAAGGCATCTTATCATTAGTTATTAAACCTGTACAACAAAAAAGCTTTGCTTTAAATGGTAATACTATTTCTATAAATTTAGTTTCTCCTGAAAAGCATATCCTGTTAAAACTTGAAAAAGAAACATTTAACAGTGCTTACAACTTTTATTTAGGGACTAATTTTGATTTAGAAAATAATATAAAGGCTAATAGTTTTTATTCTGAAATTGATGCCTATTTACCTGACCTATTTTTTAAAAATAAAAAAGGAAACTATTTTGGGGGTATTAGAGCCGGAATGTATAAAAACAGATCTTTAAGTACCTCAAAAGAAAGAACAGCAGACACACCTCTTATTGAAATTATTGAAAATTCTCCTGAAAGTGATTCTGTTACTATTGAAAATAAAAGAATTATTAGAACTCCTAAAACATCTTACGATAACCTTGGTTTTTATGCAGAACTTTTATTAAAAATATACAAATCTAAAAATCATGATTTCAAAATGTTCATTGCTCCTAGAGCAGAGGTAATACAACGAATAGAAACAACTAGTTACGATGTTGAAGATTTTATATCTTTTGGAACTGAAACCATACCAAGAGATAGCTTAAGCGATAGGACTATTAGATCCCTTTTAGCTTTAAATAGAGAACGTACTGTAAAATATTATAATTCTTATTTTGGTTTAGGGTTACCTACCTTTTATAATAATAAAGGAGTAGAGATTTTTTTTAACCCAGTAATAGGCATGGGAGACTCTGCTCCATTTAGAAGAAGTGATAAATCAAATAAATTATTTGGGTTATTTCAATTTCATATTATTGAAAAAAAACACGGCATCAAATTAAATGGAGAAATAAGAAAGTTTTTTAATGCTAACCAAGACCCTTTTATTGTAGTAAACCTCTCTAAACGGATAAAATTAGATGCTTTATTGGATTCCAATAAAGAAGATTAATAAAACAAAAAAGCCTTAATCTCATAAAGATTAAGGCTTTTAATATAAAATATATTTTATATTAATTTATTTCCGGCAAGAAGTTATATAGTTTACTATAATATAACATTTGTCCATCGAATGTTTCTGGCTGCGTTACTCTAACTTTAGTAATCTCACCTACTTCATTTGTTTCTGGTATTAATACAGGGTTTACAAAACCACTATACGGTGGTGATGGAAATTGCTTATTACGCTCTAAAACTTCAGCATGGATAGCTTGATCTACTTTTACTCCATAACCTTCTACTAAAGCTTCTACAGCTTTAAAATCTCCTTCAGATTTTATACGTTGCGTTTCGCGTAATAATTGCCCAAATAACTCATGTAATTTATCGTAATCATTTATATTAAAGTAAGTTTTTCCGTCTCTAGTTACTTTTTCTATAACGTTATCTGCTTGTCCTTTTTCAAAAGCCCAAGCACTTACCCATTGTCTGTTACGCATATGTGCCTCTTCTACTTCATCTCCTAGGTTTAATCTAATTAACTGTGTCATTAACCCATTACGGATATATCCATCGTAAGCAGCCATTCCCACTTTTTTCCAATCTTTTACTAAACCTAAGTCTTGTAATTTAGAATCGTATAAATAGTATAATCCTACTAAATCTGCACGCCCTTCTTCTAAAGTAGAAGCATAGTTTTTAAGTGTTTCTTTTGTTTCTCCAACACCTGGGTTTAATTGTCCAGAGGCATGCCCAATAACTTCATGTAATGCCGTATGTAATTTATCTGCTAATTGTCCAAACTCTTCTTCAAGTTTTAATTCTTCATCGTCATGTACAAACTCTTTTAAACGTCCTGTACTTCCTGCATTATTATAGGCATGGATAATGTTCCCTAACGATACCGATTTACTTCCTACTGCTGCACGAATCCAGTTAGCATTAGGTAAGTTTACTCCTATTGGTGTACTTGGCGATGCGTCTCCAGCTTCTCCGGCAACGTTAACCACTTTATATGTTACACCAACTACACTATCTTTTTTGTGGGCATCCATTAATGGCGAATTATCTTCGAACCATTGAGCGTTTTCAGATAGTACTGCCATTTTCTGAGACATATCGAAATCTTTAATTTGTACAATGGTTTCATAAGATCCTCTATATCCTAAAGGATCGTTATACACTTCTATAAAACTGTTTATATAGTCAATATTTCCATCGGTTGCTGCTGTCCATGCTACATTATAATCATCCCATGTTTGTAAGTCTCCTGTTTGGTAATATTTAATTAGTAACCCTAATGCATTACCTTGTGCTTCGTTTTCGGCTACTCCTTTAGCCAATTCTAGCCATTTTATAATCTCGTCTATTGCCGAACCATATAAACCTCCAGACTTATATACTCTTTCTTTTAAAACACCATCTTCTTTTACTAATTTAGAGTTTAATCCATACGATAATGGTTTCTCTGGATTAGGAGATTTCATCTTTTTATAAAAAGACTCTACATCGTTATTAGTTACATTAGGCCCATAAAAGTTTATAGCAGATAATGCAACGTTGTCTACCCCTTTTGCTTGATTTACTTTTTTAACATCTTTATCGTTAAAAATAACTTCAAAAGCATCAATATCAAGTACTGTATTAGTTTCCTTTAATAAGCCACTTAATTCTTTTATTGCGAAATCTGGTTTTATTTTATCGTTAGAATAATGATGGTGTATTCCATTAGAAAACCATACACGTTTTAAATAAGTTGTGAAATCACCCCATAACTTTGTTGTTCTATCCCCTTGATAATTAACATAAACGTTTTCTAAAGCTCTTCTAATCGCTAAATTATGTCTATAGTTTTGGTCCCACATAATATCTCTACCTGCTAAACCTGCTTGTGTTAAATAGTACACTAATTTTTGTTCCTTTAAGGTTAAGTTTTCCCAACCAGGAATTTGATAGCGTAGTATTTTAATATCTGCAAACTCTTCTACATTGTATTTAAACGGTTTAGTTACTACAGTTTCCGCTTTATCTTCTTTTTTCTCTTCTGGCTTTTTTGTGTCATTACCACAAGACCATAGAAATGTTGCTGTTAAAGCGATTCCTAATAATGGTTTTAGTTTCATCATTATACTTTATTTTAGTTTGTAACAAAAATAAGATTATTTATCAAACTTTAAATTTTCATTATCTTTGAAACTAGTAGCCAAACAAATCAATTAAATCCCATTAATATTCCCAATTATGAAAGCTGTAAAGTATATTTTCTTTTTACTATTAATAGCAATTATTGCTCTATCTATTTTTATTGCAGTACAACCCAACGAATTTAAAGTTACCAGGACCAGAACTATACAAGCGCCAGCGGCTATTATTTATGATAATGTTAGCGATTTTAAAAACTGGGAAGCATGGTCATCTTGGGCAGAAAAAGACCCAGATATGATTATTACCTTACCAAAACAAACAAAAGGACTTGGAGGATCGTATTCTTGGGAAGACAAAGACGGTGTTGGTACTATGAAAACAGTAGACATAAAAGCTAACGAAAGTATTGTTCAAGAAATGCAATTTGCAGAATTTCCATCATCTGATGTTTCATGGGCTTTTAAACAAAATGCCGATGGTTCTACAGATGTAACTTGGGACATTTCTGGCAAAGACTTACCTTTTGGTTTTAAAGCCTTTGCTGCCTTAATGGGTGGAATGGAAAAACAAATAGGACCAGAGTACGAACGCAGCTTAGAAAAACTAGATAGTATAGTAGTTAATAGTATGAAAGCTTATAAAGTTTCTGTTAATGGTATTACTGAATATGGTGGCGGGTTTTACATGTATAAAACCACTGCAGCTACTGGAGCCAATATTAGCCAAATTATGGGAAAACAGTATGGAGAAATCATGAGTTATATGGCTAAAAACAATATTATATCTAACGGAATGCCATTTACTATATATGATGATGTTGCCTCTAAAGATGGAAATATTATTATGAGTAATGCTATACCTGTAAGAGATAAAATTGAGGTTGAAAAAGAAAGTCAAATATTATGTGGTTATACCCCAAAAACAAAAGTATTAAAAGTAACTTTAAACGGAAATTATACTAATTTACCTAAAGCTTGGGAAGCTGCTATGGAGCATATTAAGAAAAACAACATAAATCAGTCTACCGAAATTAAACCTTTTGAAATATATACTAACGACACGATGACGGTACCTAATCCTTCAAATTGGGTAACAGAAGTTTATATCCCTATTGAAGAGTAAATGAAACAACTATTACTTGTTTTTATTGGAGGAGGTTTTGGCAGCGTTTTAAGATACATTATAGGGAAACAGTTAAACAGTCCCGAAACTGGAATACCTTACGGTACATTTGCTGCAAATATTATAGGAAGCCTATTAATTGGTATTATTTTAGGCTTTGCTACAAAAAACAATACCTTATCCCAAAACCAAACATTATTACTTGCGACTGGTTTTTGTGGAGGTTTTACTACTTTTTCTAGTTTTGCTTACGAAAAAGCTATGTTTTTAAAATCTGGGGATTTTACAAGTTTTGCAATCTATACCATTGCCAGTTTTGTACTTGGCTTTTTAGCTGTTTTTTTAGGTTTATATTTAGCAAAATAAATACAGCTAAAACGATTTAAAAACTATATAGAGAGGTTTAGCTGTATTTAATTAAATAGTTCCTACATATTATTTTTTCTCTCGCTTATAATAGGCTACTATAGTTGCTTTGGCTAATGTATTATTCCAAAGGTAATACCCTACAACTGCTGGATTTATATTAGCAGTTAGTCCTAATTTATCTGTTTTTAATGCATAAACAGTAATAATATATTCATGCAGTCCATGTCCTTCTGGCGGACAAGGTCCCCCATATCCATTTACTCCATAATCAGTAATACTTTGTATAGCTTCTTTTGGCATTAAATTAAGAGCTACATTACCGGCATTAGAAACTAATTCTTTTGTATTTACAGGTATATCGAATACAAGCCAATGCCACCAACCACTACCTGTAGGTGCATCAGGATCGTACATGGATATAGCAAAACTTTTAGTTTCCTTAGGAGCATTTGTCCATGATAATTGAGGTGATTGATTTTTACCGACACAACCAAAACCATTAAACTCTTCATTTATTGTAGCTTGCCCCCCTATACTTTTACTTGTTAGTGTAAATGTATCTTGGGCAAATAATACTCCAGATACTATTAATAACATTCCAAAAATAAAACTTGATTTCTTCATAACTTCTATATTTAATTATGAAGGCAAATTTAGGTTTCAGTTGTAAAAAATTGGTATTCAATTAAGCTCAAAAAGTATTCTTAAAAGCTCAAATTAGACTGATATTGTTTTGGTGTAACCTTATGTTTGGCTTTAAAAGCTTGAATAAAATTCGATAAGCTTTCATAGCCAACAATTTCAAATATATCTGAAGGTCTTTTCGATTTATCTTGTAATAAATAAGCTGCATGCTCTAGTCGTTTATCTTGAAACCACTTAATTGGAGGCGCATTAAACTGTTTTTTAAATTCTCTTTTAAATGTTGATACACTCATATTTGCTAAAAAAGATAACTCGTTTAAGTTTAATTTATTTAGCTTATTAGATTCTACAACATCAATAAAGTGTTTTTGTTGACTATTATTATTCGTTAGTAAAGAAAATAGAAACTCATTGCCTTTGGTCTCTTTTAAATACAACATTAACTCTTCAAACTTAAGCTCTAATATAGCATTCTGCAATTCTGGTTTTAGTTTACTAATATTAACTAATCCTTTCACAAAGGTTTTTAAAAAACTGTCATATTTAAAAGCATAAATAGATAGTTTGCTTTCCTTTTTGGACTTAGTTATTTTATACTTCTGAATGAACTTTAAAACTGATGCTTCTGAAAAGAAAAATAAAATACTTCTATAATTAGTAACAGTACTAGATAGTTTTTCAGTCATTAAACAGTTTCCTGACTTCATTAATAAAAAACTTGAGTTTTTTATAGCTACCGATGTATTATTTGTAAATACCTCCTTATGTCCTTCTATTAAAAAACTAAATGTATTCTGTTTTAGTGCTACCATTTGTTTAGCACACTCTGTCGTAGTTTTATAATCGAAAACCTTAAATGAGCCAGAGTTTCTAGTTTCTAAATAATCTGGTAGTCTATAAACTTCCATTTTCTACACTTTTCTAGTGTTTACTGAATGCTTTTACTCCAGCCTCTACAGTTGTGTTTAGATAATTTTCTCTTGGCACAATTGGACATGAATATTTACTATTGTAAGCACAATAGGGATTATATGCTGTATTAAAATCTATTATTATTGTATTTCCTTCTGGAATACGCAAATCTATATAACGCCCACCTCCATAAGTAAGCTCTCCATTTGTATCATCTAAAAATGGTAAAAACAGATAATCTTCATAGCCTTCTGTTGTCATTAAATCTTTACCCTGGTATACATTTAATTGAAATGTTTTTCCCTTTAATTCAAAAGACAATACTCCATAAACACGTTCTTGAGATACTCTACTCGTTGTAGTACGCATATTAAAGTACTTAGTATCTGGTGTTAATTTTAATTTAGCTGTGACAACATAAGTTGAATCGAATTTAAAAAAATCTAATCCTTTAAATGTTTTTAAATCCTTAGCTTTTAATGGAGATTGACTAGCATCCTTATATTCTGCATTTATAGTACGTTGAAACTCTGTTTCTCCTTGTATTGGTATTTTTTCTTGTCCACAACTTAGCAAAGAACTAAATAGAAAAGCGAAAAGTATTGTTTTTATTTTCATGTATGTGTAATTTATATTTCCAAAAATATACAGAAATTATTAATTAGTATAGATATAGAATACAAAAGAGAGTAATCTATTATTATAGCTATAAATTCTAAAAAATCTTTATTTTTTTATAAACTTCACTACTTCTCTATTTTGAATACGAATATAATATTTCCCACTACTTAAATTTTTCACAGAAATTTCACCATTTTCGAAAACAGTTCCATGATGTACTTTTAAGCCTAAAGCATTAAAAAGCTCATAATTAGACTTTTTTTTAATGCCTTTAACAAAAATAGAAGTCCCTGAAGGATTAGGATAAATAGATATTTCATGAGCAAATTCTCTTTCCTCTTCACCAAGCGTTGGTAATGTTATTTTTGTTATTTTGTTAGCATTTAGTTCTGTTATATATAATTCTCCATCTCCTACTACTAAAGTACCAGCTGGCCCAGTAACGTCATTCTCTACAAGTATTGTTGTTGTAGGAATTGTTGCTGTAATATCTATTTTAGATATTTTATTACCAATATATTCTGATATATATAGGTTATTACCATTTAAAGTTAAATCATAAGAGCCAGATAATCCTGAGGTAACAGTTGTAGTTGTAGCAGGAAGCGTATCTGTAATATCAATTTTAGAAACTCTCCCTCCAGTTTGTTCAACAATATATAAGTCGTTACCATTTAACAAGACACCTGTAGGATCGTTAAGACCTATAACAACATCTATACGTATTGGAGTTACGGATGTAATATTTATTTTAGATATCCTATCAGTATTTAATTCTGCTATATATAAATCGTTACCGTTTAAAGCCATCCCAACTGGGTAACCTAACCCCGAAATAACATCTGTAGTACTTGGTGTTCCAGTTGTAATATCTATTTTAGAAATCTTACCTCCCTCAGATTCGGCTATATAAAGATCATTCCCATTAAGTAATAATCCTTGAGGTCCATTAAGACCTGTTATGACATCTGTAATCGTTGGAATTGCTGCTGTAATATCTATTTTAGATATTTTATCTCCAGTAAATTCTGACATATATAAATCGTTACCATTTATAGCTAAATAAATGGGACCATTAAGGCCAGTATTAATAACATCTGTAGTTTGCGCATTAGCATAATTCCATAAAGCGCATAATATTATACTCAAAGTAAAGACGATTGTTTTCATAGAGGTTTGGGGTTTTATAAAAATATTGATTAATATAAATTTACAAAAAACAGGCAAGCCTTTCCCCTAACTATTTATATTTTATTTCTCTTTTTTGGAATACTCTTTACCTCTATTACCAATATTCTCTTAATTAGTTTGCTTAAAAGTAACTTTTAATGGTTCTGGATACATTGTAAACTCAAAACGTTCTTTCACATCTTCTGGAGCTATTTCCATCTCAAAATTAAAATGTTTGCATAATGTAGAAATTAAAACAATCATTTCTGTTTTTGCTAAATGCATTCCAGGGCAATATCTAGCACCGCCTCCAAAAGCTCTCATTGTATTTGGTGAATGCTTTTCATGCATTGGACAACGATTAATCATCCAACGTTCTGGCTCAAAAACATTAGGGTTAGAAAAATAAGTCTCTTGAGTTTGTGCCACTTTATTTTGTAAAATAATACTAGTCCCTTTAGGTATAGCAACATTGTCTATTACTGTAGCTTCATTTGCTTCCAAATATAATTGTGGTGTTGTTGGCTTTAAACGCATTGCTTCTTGCACCACTGCATTGGCATATTTTAAATGCTCTACAACATCATACGCATCTGGCACTTCTTTGTTTTTATATACTGCTTCTGCCTCTACTCTAACTTTAGCAGCAATTTCTGGATGCTGTGCTAGGTAAAATAAAGTCCATGATATAGAATTAGAGGTTGTATCTTCTCCTGCTAATAATATGGTAAACACGTTTCCATAAATTTCTTCTTTTGTAAAGTTAACATCTTTATTTTCTACTAATAAAGCTTCTAAAAAATTAGATGGATGTTCTTTTAGTTCTGGAGTTATTTCTATTCTATCTTTAGCTTCTTCAATAAACTTATAAATCACCTTTTCAATAGCTTGTAAAGCTTCATCTAAAGCTTTATCCTTCTTTCTTTTAAAATACCTCCAAATTGGAATTGGTGCAGTAACACGTTCATTAATCATTGGAAAAATAACTTCCAAATGCTTCTGAAAACTATTCGATTTATTATTAATAGTATCTAACTTATGCCCAAATGCAATCTCTGTTGTTATGTCTATAGTATATGCCATAAACTCCTTTTGTACATTTACTATTTTTTTAGCTTCAGAATACGCTTTAAATTTATTTAATAGTGTTTCTGTTTTATCAAGAATAATAGGGTAAAAAGATTTAATATTTTTTACACTTAGCGCTTCTGCTATTGGTTTTCTTTGGCGTTTCCAATTTAAACCTTCCGCATTAAAGACACCATCTACTCCCATCTCTTTTAAGACTTCATCTATTTTAGAAAATCGTTTAAAAGTGTCTGGTCTAGATCTCAACATTTTATTATTAAAATCTGGATTAGCAGATACTACAAATTCTTTTCCTACAAAATGAATTTTAAACAATTCGCCACTCTCCTCCACCCAACGTTCTAATACTTGGTGCTTGTTATAGGTATTAAATTGAGGTAAATGACCTAATAAAAAAGCTCCTTTTGGGGATTTTAAATCTTTAATTTTAACTAATTCATTTTCAGACATATGACATAGCTATTTTATATACTGTAAAAGTTTTAATTTTAAAAATTTTTAAACTTTTTCTAATCAAAAATACAACTTAATACTTTTTTTGTTTAGTTTTGAGGCATCAAAAAAAGAATAAAATGAATTTAGTCATCAAAAATTGTAAACAATGGACTTCTCGTTATATAACGAGTTGGACTTATTATATTTTATGATGATGTAAATATCAATTAATACAATATTAAAAGTCCAACTTCGTAGTTGGACTTTTTTATTTTTAGTCCATAACGAATTAAACTTTTTAGTATGACGTAAACAAAAATCAATCAAAACAAACAAACCAATGAAAACATTATTTAACAATTACTTTAATTCTTTTAAAGGACTTTCTAGAGAAGTATGGTGGCTCGCTTTAATTACTTTAATAAATAGAGCTGGCACGATGGTAATTCCTTTTTTATCTATTTATTTAACTGAAGATTTAAATTTATCCTTCTCTAATGTTGGCTGGATAATGACTAGCTTTAGTATAGGGTCATTAGTTGGCACATGGATTGGAGGTAAGTTAACAGATAAAATAGGATATTACAAGATAATGGTATTTAGCCTATTACTTACAGGTTTTTTATTTATAGGCCTACAATATCTTACTACTTTTAAATTGCTATGCATTGGTGTTTTTATACTTACGTTATTCGCAGATATGTTTAGACCCGCAATGTTTGTGGCTTTAAGTGCTTATAGTAAACCAGAAAATAAAACGAGAAGTGTAACCTTAATTCGTTTGGCTATAAACCTTGGGTTTTCGGCTGGACCTGTATTAGGTGGTTTAATTATTGTTACTCTTGGTTATGCTGGGCTATTTTGGGTAGATGGGGTTACCTGTATTGCTGCTACCTTGCTATTAATAAACGTTTTAAACCCTAAAAAAGCTAAAGTCCAAGATGATATAAAAAATGGTAATCCAGAATCGGCTTATAGAGATATTTCTTTTATTTTATTTTGCTTAGCGTTAATATTATTTGGATTTATCTTTTTTCAGTATTTCTCGGCCATGCCAATTTATTATAGAAAAACACACTTACTAAGTGAATTACAAGTAGGCATATTATTAGGAGCCAATGGCTTCCTTATCTTTCTATTTGAAATGCCTTTAATTAAATGGTTAGAAAGCAAACCTTTCTCTAAAATAGGCTATGTACTATTTGGAGCGATATTAACAGGGTTAAGTTTTTTAATACTTATTGTTAGCAATTGGATTGGTGTTATTATCATAGGTATGTTTTTAATGACCTTTGGAGAAATGATAGCCTTCCCATTTGCCAATGCATTTGCTATGGAGCGTGCAAAAAAAGGAAATCAAGGAGAGTACATGGCTTTATATGCTATGACCTTTTCTTTTGCTGGTATTTTTGCCCATAATGCAGGTTTACAATTAGCTGAAGGTATTGGCTTTGATAATACGTGGCTTATTATGACTGCTGTAAGTACTCTTTGTGTTATTTTACTTTTAGGATTAAATTTATATATGAAAGCAAAAAAAGATAAATGAACTTAAACCAGATAACCATAACATCTACTAACATAAAGAAAGCTGTAGAGTTTTACTCTATTTTAGGGCTTAAACTTATAGTAGATGCTATGCCAAGGTATGTACGTTTTGAGTGCCCTGATGGCGATGCAACATTTTCAATTCATGAGACAGAAATTACTACTCAAAACAATAATGTTACCATCTATTTTGAAGATGATAATTTAGATGAATTAGTATCAAGGCTTATAAAAAAAGGATTCTCATTCACTCGATTACTGGAAGATAAGTCTTGGTTATGGAGAGAGGCCCATTTAAAAGATTATGATGGTAATACGATTATTTTATACAAAGCAGGTAAAAACAGAAAAAATCCACCTTGGCGTATAAAAAATTAATAACAAAAAACGCCGTTGAAAATATTACTTCAACGGCGCTTTTTATACATGTAGTTTTAATTTATTTTAAAATTGAAAACTCTATATTAGAATCATTAAACACTGTATGCGTTTGATTTTTAAAATCACTCTCTTTTGCTTTATAAATATTAGAAACAAATGTTTGTGGGTTTAAATCTATAAGAGGAAACCAGGTACTTTGTACTTGTATTTGTAGTTTATGCCCTGCTTTTATAGTGTGGTATACGTCTTGTAATTTAATTGTTACATCTGTTTTTGTATTAGGGGTAAATGGTTCTGGTTTTTCAAAACTATTTCTAAAACGTCCTCTCATAACTTCACTACGTACCATCATATGGTAATTACTTAATTTTAAATGGTCTTGCATACCATCTTTTTGCTCTTTAATATCCCCTGGGTGTACATCTATAACCTTTACAACCCAATCAGCGTCGGTACCTGTTGTAGTTACTTTTAAATTTGCAATAATATCGCCTGCTAAGGTTAAATCTTCTTCCAATACCTCTGTTTCAAAAACTAATACATCTGGACGTCTCGCTGCAAAACGTTGATCGTCTGTCATATATTTTCTTGGGGTAAAGACTGTTTTTATGTCTTCCGAATAAGGTACAGGGCATTCTAAATCACTAACAAAAGTTTCTTTAGTTACCCCTTTTTTATCTTTTGCTAAAACCTCTTTATCATTAAGGTAGAAGGTTTGTTTAGAAATTGTCTGTGGTGGCCAAGATTCGAAACTACTCCATTCTTTTTTTCCTGAATCGAATACATATGCTTCTGGTAATCCTGATTTTTTACTTCCATCTCCTTTTAAGAAGTGATTAAAAAATTTGGTTTCTATATCCTTTTGAAAATTTAAGGAAATAGAATCTCCAAAATAATAGTTTCCTACATAATTTTCAGCCTGAGAACTTGCCCAACGCCCATGATCCCATGGCCCAAATACAATAGTATTATAATTATCTGGTTTCTGTTTTTCGATTGTTTTATAGGTTTCTAAAGGCCCGTATAGATCTTCAGCATCAAAAAAGCCTCCTACTATCATAGTCGCAACAGATGATTTTACATTTTTTAAATTCTGTATCAATCCCTTAGGCTTCCACACAGTATCATAATTAGGATGATTTACTATCTCTTTCCAAAATACATCATCTATTTCATCCGATTTTGAAACTGATTTATCATCTGGTTTTTCATATTGAAAATAGCTATTTAAATTACTTAATGGACCAGCATCTAAAAAAAACTGATATTGATCTTGGGTTCCAAGCTCTGGTAATTTATACCATGTAGAATCTGTAGGTTTACTTTTTGATGTTCCAAATAAAGATATTGCTCTGAAGTAACTTAATAGAAAAGCTCCATTATGATGAAAATCGTCAAAAAAGAAATCACCTATACATGCTTGAGGAGATGCTGCCTTTAAGGCTGGGTGGGCATCTATAGTAGAGTAAGTTGCATAAAAACCTGGATACGATATTCCCCATGTTCCCACTCTACCGTTATTATTTTCTACATTTTTCACTAACCAATCTATGGTGTCATACGTATCTGAAGATTCGTCAATATCATTGTTGTCTTTTTTATTTGGAATATATGCTCGCATATTATCATAAACTCCTTCACTCATCCAGCGTCCACGAACATCTTGATAAACAATAATGTTTCCTTCTTTCATTAAATGTATATTAGGGCCTATTTTTGTTTTATACTTACCTTCTCCATATGGCTTACTACTATAAGGCGTTCTCATCATAAGTATAGGATACTTAATGCTTTTATTTTTTGGAGAATAAATAGTAGTATGGAGTTTTATACCATCACGCATTTCTATATCTACTTCCTGTTTATTGTAATTATCCTGCACATAAGTATCGGTCTTTATCTCTGGCTTTTCTACTACATCAATTGTTTCACTTTGTTTTTTATCGCAAGCAAAACATAGCAATACTAATACCAGCGAGAGTTTAAAAATATGTTTCATGTGTTTCTTTATTTTTAGGTTGATTAGATAGTTTTTATTAATTCTTATACACGTATTTGGTAAACCGTTTTTTTAATCTTTTTTTGATTGACTAAATTTACAAAAAACAATTGCTTATTTTGTCATTATGAAACGTATCGCAATATTTTTAACAGTTTTACTATTTATAATAAGTTGTAAAGAAAAGAAGTCTAAGCTTTCATAAATTCGTCCTAAACTTACACAAAAACAATTCCCTAAATTAGAACCTAATCGTTATAATGTAGCGTTTTTAATTATGGATGGTACTTATAACACAGAGTTAACGGCTCCTTATGACATTTTTCAGCACACAATTTTTAGAGATAGCATAAAATCTATGAATGTATTTACTGTTACTAATACTGATAATGAAGTTACTTCCTTTGAAGGTATACGTATTTTACCTGATTATAATTACATAAAAGATTGTTTACCCAAAATTGATATTTTGGTTGTTCCTAGTGCAGAACACCATTTAGATAGTGACCTAGAAGATGCCTTCATGTTAAATTTTGTAAAACAAGCAGATAAAGACGCTATGTTTATAACGTCTCATTGTGATGGTGCTTTTGTTTTAGCCAAAGCTGGTTTATTAAACAATAGTGTTTCTACTACTTTTCCTAGTGATATAGATACCATGAAAAAAATGTTTCCAGATTTAGATATTATAAAAATTGTATTATTTGTTCATGATAAAAAATATATTACTTCTGCTGGTGGTGCAAAAAGTTTTTAGGCCGCTTTATATTTATGCGAATACTTGTATGGAAAGAAAGTTGCTCAGCAATTAGCTGGAGGTTTAGTTATAAACTGGAACTTAGAGACTGTTCCACACCTTATTATTAAAGCAGATTAATTATTTCATTTACATATTTTACAGTCGCCTCGATCTTTAATTTTACCAACTAAAATACCTTTATCATTTTTTACAAAGCCGCAACAATCCATAAACCCTTTTGCTACCATTTTTCTAGCTCTTTGTATTTGTGACTTAACTGTAGATATAGGTATATTTAATTGTTTAGCTATCTCTGTCTGTTTAATTCCTTTTATGTCTGATAGAAATAGTGGTTCTCTATATTTTTTTGGTAACTTTTTTAAAATACCTATTAAACAGTCTGCCTTTGTATGCAAACTATCTTCTATATTAGAATCTGATTCTATATTTATTATTTCAAAACTTCTATTTGTTGTTTTGAAATAATCTAAAATAGAATTTCTTGTAATGGAAAAAACCCATGATTTTAATTTAGAAGTCTCTTTTAGAGTATGCAGTTTTGTGTGAATTTTAATAAAAACATCTTGTAAAATATCATCTGCAATAGCTTTATCCTTTACTTTACCTACAATAAAGTATTTTAACTCATCTGAATAAATATGCCAAATTTCCTTTGTTTTCATTCTCCAAATAATAAACAGAAATTACTTGATGCCTTTAATCAAGTAATTTCTGTTATTTATTAACTTAAGCAATTACAATTGTCACATGTACAATCATTGCAAGCACATTTTATGCAGTTACCATTACTACATTCTACACAACTACAGGTACAGTCTTTACTTTTTTTCATTATAATATTTTTTTAGTGTTTATATAGTAGACTATCTTTTTAAAAAAAAGATGCATTTTTCTTTCAGAAAATTATAACTTTTTAATTGCACTATTTTTCACCACATGAGATAATACTATTTGGGTTTTTGTTTCTCCATATACAATAAGCTCATCTATAAAGGATTCTAAATGCTTTTGGTTTTTTAAAACAACTTCCATTACAATATTTTCATTTCCTGTAATTCTATAACAATTAATAACTTCTTCATATGTTTTAACCTTTTCTAAGAAAGGTTTTAGCATCCCCATAAAAGCTCTTAATGTTATAATAGCTTTTAATTGATATCCTGCTTCTAATGACGATATAAATGTATTATAACTTTCTATTATTCCTAAATCTTCCATTTTCTTAATCCGTTCAGAAACTGCAGGAGAAGAAATACCAACTTGACGCCCAATTGCAGCATTTGAAAGTCTTGCGTTTTGCTGTAAACACTTTAAAATTTTCCAATTCAGCGTATCTATACTCATTTTAAAGAAAAAATATAAAAAATAATTAATTATTAAAACAAATATAACTATTTACTTTAAATACAAAACCTAACTCCTCATCCTTGTGAGTATTTTTGTATATACTCATTAAACATCGAAAATGTTACCAAATATTCCGTCTCACCTTTCTGAATCGCCAATATATAAGAAGGCTTTAGATATTTTTATTTTATCTAGACGTATATCTTCGTATATGAATAAAGATTTGGCACCTTTAAAAGAGGACGGCACAGAAGACAAGGCTATTTATTTTTCTGGAGATATTATTCAACAATCTGAATCATTAGCACCTGAGATAGTAAAAGCTGAATTAGAGAGATACTCAGAAAAAAAACATAGACACATTAGATCTGTAAAAAGATTAACTAATAGACTGTATAAAAATTGTAAACGGTTGGAACAGTCTAATAGCGATGGCGTAGATTTTTTACCTATATTAAGAAAAGAACTTAATAAGTTTAAAAAACTTCAACATACATGGACTTTAAAGTTTTAAGTTATATATAAAACTTCTTTACTTTTATGCTAGTTCAAATAAAAGGGCTTTCAAATTAATGAAAGCCCTTTTATTTTTATAGATTAAATAATCTTATTTTCTTTTAACTACAATTCTTTTTGTAGCTGACACATTTTGAGAAGATACTTTTAAGATGTATACACCTTCATTCAAACTGCTTACATTTACTTTTTGTTCTTCTACAGAAGAATTTAGTTTTTCATTAATAACTCTTCTTCCTAACATATCATACAATTCAATCCCAGCTCCTGCTTTTAAAATGTTACTTGTAGATTGTATTGTTATTTCATTATCTGCTGGATTTGGATAAATAGCAAATATTTTATCTGCATCAAACTCTTCAATACTTAAAACGTTTGTGTTAAACTCTCCTTCAATAGTATCTAAATAAGCATCAGATCTATTAGTTTGTCCTTCTGTAAGCATAAACATACATGCATCGTTTACGTAATCCATAAAGTTCATTGTTAATGATGTATTACCACACATTGTAACTCCTCCAACAGTTGGACATCCAAAACTTGGCTGATCTATATTTGGAGTATCTGCTACAGAATCATCTGTTCCACAAGACCCTGAAAATGTATGACCTAAATTTAAAAAGTGTCCCAATTCGTGAGTTAAAGTTCTTCCTAAATTATATGGTGCTCCTGGTACGACTCCTGTACATCCTGCTCCTGAACCAAAAGCTGAAGTTGTCATTACGACAGTTGCTCCTGCTGCTGGACTACCTCCTAATGGAGAATATCCTAAAATACCTCCTCCAATATTTCTTACTACAAAATTCATATAACCAGAGAAACTAGCATCGTTATCTGCTGGAGTTGCTCCTCCTCCAAAGTTATACCCTATAGTTACAGCTGGTTCGCCTTCTACTAAATCTGGGTCTGTTCCTGCTGGGTGATTTTGTGTTGCTAATGTAAATTGCACATCTAAAGAACCTGTATTAACACCTGGATATGAAGCACTTGCTGCTGCCCATTGGCTTATATCTGCATTGGTTCCTCTAAAGTCATTATTTAAAATATCTATTTGACTTTGTGCTAAAGCAACTAAACATGCTCTATCTGCCTCGTTTCCTGACTCATAATGAACAGCAACTGGAATAAATAGAGTTGCCATAGCATTTCTATTACTTACACCAGTTTCTCTTAATTCTAAATTTTGCTTAAATTTAGCTTGACGCTCTTCATATTGAGTTCTAAACTCTGGATTTTGTAGTTGCTCTTCCATATAAGCATCTGTACCACATGTACGTTGCTGCTGAGCAAAACTAGCTAAACTTAAGGATAGAAAAGCTAATAAAAAAGTAATTTTTAAATTCATATTTAATGGTTTTAATAATTTATTATTCTTCAAATAAAACAGCTAGTTTAAAGTTTACCCTACTCTAAAAAAAAAAAAATCCAAAATAAATATTTTGGATTTTTTTTCTATATATTAAATTCCTACATGTTTCTTCTATATTGCCCTCCAACTTCAAATAATGATGATGTAATTTCTCCTAGAGAGCATACTTTACAAACATCCATTAAAGCTTCGAAAATATTCTCGTTATTTACAGCTTTATGTTGTAATTTTTTAAGTAATTCCTTTGTATCGTTTGCTTTATGTAAATTTTCTAATGTTTTTATTTGGAATAATTTCTCTTCTTCTGTAGCACGTATAACTTCTTTTGGAACTACAGTTGGAGATCCTTTACTACTTAAAAAAGTATTTACTCCTACTATAGGAAAATCTCCATTATGTTTTAAGGTTTCATAATACAGACTTTCTTCCTGTATTTTAGAACGCTGATACATTGTTTCCATAGCTCCTAAAACACCTCCTCTTTCTGTAATACGATCAAACTCCATTAATACAGCTTCTTCTACTAATTCTGTTAATTCTTCTATAATAAAGGCTCCTTGGATTGGGTTTTCGTTTTTAGCCAATCCCAATTCTTTATTTATAATTAATTGAATTGCCATAGCACGACGAACCGACTCTTCAGTAGGCGTTGTTATTGCTTCATCGTAAGCATTAGTATGTAATGAATTACAGTTATCGTAAATAGCGTATAGTGCTTGTAATGTTGTACGAATATCATTAAAATCTATTTCTTGAGCATGTAAACTACGTCCAGAAGTCTGAATATGATATTTAAGCATTTGCGCTCTTGCATTTGCTCCATATTTATGCTTCATAGCTTTTGCCCATATTTTACGAGCTACTCTACCTATAACAGCATATTCTGGATCTATTCCATTAGAGAAAAAGAATGATAAATTTGGTCCAAACTTATTAATATCCATTCCTCTAGACAAATAGTATTCTACATAAGTAAATCCATTAGAGAGTGTTAATGCCAACTGTGTTATTGGATTTGCTCCTGCTTCAGCTATATGGTATCCTGATATTGAAACAGAATAGAAGTTACGTACATTATTCTCTATAAAATATTCTTGTACATCTCCCATTAATCGTAAAGCAAACTCTGTAGAGAAAATGCACGTGTTTTGTGCTTGATCTTCTTTTAAAATATCTGCTTGTACTGTTCCACGAACTTGAGCTATTGTTTTTGTTTTAATATCTAAATAAACATCTTCTGATAATACTTGATCTCCAGTAACACCTAATAACATTAATCCTAGACCATTATTACTTTCTGGCAAGTCTCCATTATATACTGGTCGCTCTTTATCTTTATATAGTTTTGCTATTTTAGCTTCTACTTCTTTTTCTAACCCGTTTTCTTTTATATAGATTTCACATTGTTGATCTATCGCTGCATTCATAAAAAACCCTAATAGCATTGGTGCTGGGCCATTTATCGTCATACTTACTGAAGTCATAACATGCGCTAAATTAAATCCTGAATATAATTTTTTAGCATCATCTAAGCAGCATATAGAAACTCCTGCATTTCCAATTTTACCATAAATATCTGGTCTATGATCTGGGTCATTCCCATATAATGTTACACTATCGAAAGCTGTAGATAAACGTTTTGCAGGCAAACCAGCACTTACATAATGAAAACGCCTGTTTGTTCTCTCTGGTCCTCCTTCTCCTGCAAACATCCTTGCTGGATCTTCTCCTGTACGTTTAAAAGGATATAATCCCGAAGTATATGGAAACTCTCCTGGTACATTTTCCTGTAAACACCATTTTAAAATATCTCCCCAAGCTTGGTATTTTGGTAAAGCTACTTTAGGAATATCTAATTGTGATAGTGATTTAGTATGTGTCTCTATTTTTATCTCCTTATCTCTTACTTTAAAGGTATAAATAGGGTTTTTGTATTTATTTACTTTCTCATCCCATCCCATTATAACTTCCCAGTTATATGGATCTAAATTTAATTTTACACGATCGAATTCTGATACTAATAATTTCACAAAATCTTTATTTTCCTCAGTACTTCCCTTAATAGATTCTGAATCTATTCCTGCTTTATCTAATTTTGGAGTTACTTCTATAACAGATTCTAAAGTTTTATAGATTCCATATAATTTTTGGGCTACTTCTACTTGCGTATTTGCCGTTTTGTCGTAAGCACGATTATTTTCGGCAATTTCAGATAAGTAGCGAGTTCTACTTGGTGGAATTACAAAAATCTTCTCACTCATTTCATCAGAAATATGGAAACTTGATTTTAGCTCTGAGTCTGCTTTTTCTACCAGTTTATCCATAACCGCTTTATATAACGTATTCATTCCTGGATCATTAAACTGTGATGCTATTGTTCCATAAATTGGTAATTGATCTTGTGGTGTATCCCATAAGTTATTGTTACGCATGTATTGTTTTTTTACATCGCGTAATGCATCTAGAGAACCTCTTTTATCGAATTTGTTAATAGCTACTAAATCGGCAAAATCTAACATATCTATTTTTTCTAATTGCGTTGCCGCACCAAACTCTGGTGTCATAACATATAATGCCACATCACTGTGTTCCATTATTTCTGTATCTGACTGTCCAATTCCTGAGGTTTCTAAAATAATTAAATCGAATTCGGCTGCTTTTAAAACTTGCACCGCCTCATTTACATATTTAGATAAAGCCAAATTAGATTGACGTGTTGCTAAACTACGCATGTATACACTAGGGGAATTAATTGCATTCATACGAATACGATCTCCTAATAGCGCGCCTCCTGTTTTACGTTTAGATGGGTCTACTGATACTAATCCTATTGTTTTTTCTGGAAAGTCCATTAAAAAGCGTCTCACTAATTCATCCACTAAAGACGATTTACCTGCCCCACCTGTTCCTGTTATTCCTAAAACTGGTGTTTTAGAATTTGCATTTTTAATATGTATTTTATCTAAAGCATCTTTTGCTACTTCAGGAAAATTTTCTGCCGAAGAAATAACTCTAGCAATAGCTTTCGGATTTTTTTCAGAAAGGTATTCTATTTCTCCATTAAGTTTATCTCCAATGGCAAAATCAGATTTTTCTACTAAATCATTAATCATTCCTTGTAATCCCATTTCACGACCATCATCTGGCGAATAAATTCGTGAAATACCATAATCCATTAACTCTTTAATCTCTGAAGGCAAAATAACACCTCCTCCACCTCCAAAAATTTGGATGTGACCTGCTCCTTTTTCTTTAAGTAAATCATACATGTACTTAAAGTATTCATTATGTCCACCTTGATAAGACGTTAAGCAAATTGCATTTGCATCTTCTTGAATTGCGGTATTAACTACTTCCTCTACACTACGATCATGTCCTAAGTGTATTACTTCTACTCCTGTAGATTGAATAATTCTACGCATTATGTTAATTGAGGCGTCGTGCCCATCAAAAAGTGCGGCTGCTGTAACAATTCTTACTTTATGCTTTGGCTTATATGGTGTTGCTTGTATCATTCGTGATTTTTAATCCGTTTTAAGGGTGCAATTTACGAAATATTCAAAAAAATAGACGAATTATTTGTAATTATCTAATCAAAACACCTTAATTAAAAATCCTTGTTCTATAATGAAAATATTTGTCCACGTCTTGCAAACTTATATCCTAAATTTTGAATACTATCTTTTAAATAATGGGATTTTAAAAGTGCTGGGTTAGTGTGATTAAAATGGATAAAATTAACTTTCTTTTTCACTATTTCTTCCTCGTTTTCAAACAATTTTACAGTTTCTATTATAAATGGGTGCGGCACTTCTTCCATTGGTCTAGGTATTTCTCCTGCTTTAAAAAAAGTAGCATCCAAAAATGCATAATCTACCTTCTTTACTTCTTCAACTATAGATTTCTTCCATAATTGCCATTTATTAATATCTGGTATAAATAATGCCGATTTATTTTCTCCTTCTATTTTATAGCCTACTGTTTCTGAAAACTCATCTCTATGTGGCACTAAAAAAGGTGTTACTTTTAATTTATTATATATAGTAATTGTAGAATCTTCTACTAGTTTTCGTAATTCTATATTTTTTAAACTCACTAACTGGCTCCAAGGTGCATTTTGCTCTAAAAACTGTTTCATTTTTGGCATAGCATAAACAGGTACTTTTTTTGCCCCCATTGCTTCTCTTCCTAAATACATTAGCCCCGTATAATGACCTATATGTGCATGGGTTAAAAAAACACCATCTATAATAGTCTCATTATCTATGTGTTTATCTTTTAAAATCTGTGTTTGCTTTACAATATCTGGAGTAGCATCAAAAATATATTTTTTATTAGCAACCAAATCTATTACCCCTAAACTCGATACTAATTTGTTACCTTCTTTTCCTTCGTAAAATACTTTACAACATTCTTTTTCGCAATTAATTTGAGGATACCCTGCATCTTGAGCTGTACCCAAAATTGTTATGTATTGCTTTAATTTATTTGTTTCTTGCCTTTTAACTTCTTTTTGACACCTTAATAGAGTTAAGCTAAAAATTAGGCATATTATTTGAATTGGTTTCATTTCTAAAATATATCTTTGATAAAGATAAAAAAACACATAATTATGATACGTAAATTTTTAGCACTCTTTTTAATATTTAATTTAACTGCTTGTGCTGAGCTACAACAGGTTGTAAACCAACTTCCTCAAGGTGGAGGTGTTTTAAGTAATGCGGATATTGCTTTGGGGCTTCGTGAAGCTCTTGATTTTGGAATAGATAAACAAGTAAGTAAACTAACTTTAAAAGATGGTTTTTATAAAAATGATTTAGTTAAAATATTACTGCCAGAGGAGTTACAAAAAGTTGATAAAGCCTTAAGAGACATTGGCCTAGGTAGTTTAGCAGACGATGGTTTAAAGGTACTAAATCGTGCTGCCGAAGATGCTGTAAAAGAAGCGACTCCTATTTTTGTAAGTACTGTAAAGGATATTACGTTTGCAGATGCTAAAAACATTTTATTAGGTAGCGATGATGCGGCAACGCAGTATTTAACTAGTAAAACGCAAACAGCATTATATGCTAAATTCAATCCTGTTATTAAAAACTCTTTTGGTAAAGTTGGTGCAGATCAAATATGGGCAAATTTAATTAATAAGTATAACGCTATTCCGTTTACAAATAATGTAAATCCAGATTTAACTGACTATGTTACTACCGAAGCTTTAAATGGAGTTTATAAAATGATTGCTGTTGAAGAAGGTAAAATTAGAAATAAGTTAGACTCTCGTACAACTACATTACTAAAGAAAGTATTTGCTTTACAAGATTAAGTTTAGCAATTATTATATATAGAAGACAGTCTAGAAGCCTTTATTTTTTCTTAACGAATTAATATTAATAGCTCTTTTAGCCTGTCTTTTTTGCATTGCGCAATTGGTAAATTGCTTTCTTTTCTCTTTAAAACATAACCTCCATCTTTTTTTATATATGATTTTAAGTAAGCTAAATTTATTAAATGGGATTGGTGTATACGTTCAAAACCATGAGTTTTCAATAACTCCTCGTACTCTTTTAATGTTTTAGAAATTAAAATTGGTTTTTGATCTTTAAAATAAAATTGTGTGTAATTATCTTTACTCTCTCATCTTATAATATTCTTTATCTCGAAAAGATGAATTCCATTAGAAGTAGATAACGCTATACATTCGAAAGTATTCGTATTTCTACTTAAATTTTCTAATAACAACTTAATATTAGAATAATCAGAAACAAAAGCTATCTGTTTTTTTAATTTCTTTACTACATCTTTTAATTCGTCTGGATCTATTGGTTTTAATAAAAAGTCTAATACACTAAAGCGAAATACTTTTATAGCATACTTTTCATGTGCAGTTACAAATACAATATTTGTTTTTATTTCACCTTCAATTGCTGTAATTTTCTCTAAAATATCGAATCCAGTTCCTTTTGTTAATTGTATATCTAAAAATACTACTATAGATTTCTTTTCTTTATTTTTTTTACACCTCCTTCTACTGTATCTGCTTCAACTATTATTGCTATTTCGGGAGCATAACGTTATAATAGACCTTGCATACTATTACGTAAGTTTATATCGTCGTCTATTATTAATCCATAATCATTATTAACTCTTATATTGAATTGGTAATATTACTATTACTTTCGTCCCCATACTTTGTTTAGCTTTATCATTAATTTGATAGGTTTCTAATCTAGCGTTTTTTTTAGTTTTTTTAGCTATTATACTTAATCGTTGTTTTATAATCCCTAAAGCCATTGACTTATGTATATTAACAGAGGTCTTTTTATTTTCTATAGATTTATTAATCCCCACACCGTTATCTAAAATTTCGCACACTATTATATTATCTTCATCTAATGCAAAACAAATATCTATTTTTCCTTTTTTATTTTGTGGTATCAATCCATGATTTATGGCATTTTCTATTAATGGCTGAATTAATAATGGGGGCACTGCTATATCGTCTTCTATATTTTGTGATTTTGTAATCGTAAAATCGAATTTATTGTCGAATCGTAATTTCTCTAATTCTAAATAATTTTCAAGGCTTTCTATTTCTTTTTCTAAAGATATTAACGATTCTTGTGAGTACTCTAATGTTAATCGCATAAGCTTTGAAAATTTAGCCAAATACTTAACTCCTAAATCCGTCTCTTTATTTATCACAAAACCAGAGAGAGCACCTAAGCTATTAAAAATAAAATGCGGATTCATTTGTAAATACAAAGCTTTTTGCTTGTAAACTATTAACTCATTAGTCATTTTTAATTTATCTCTCTGTTGCTTAAAAAGCGATAAAGTAAGAAGCAATAAAATAGTAATAAGTGCAATAGATAAAATTGTGGTTAACTGATTAAGAGTGGAATTCTTTTTTTTTATAGCTTTTGTCTCCTCTTTAATCTCATGAAATTTTCTATTAATTTTATTTTCTTCAGCTACTAAACTTGAAACAGAATCGTTTTTAAGTAATTGTTCAAGCGAATCTATTTTTTGTATTATTACTACTTTATTTATTACTGTTTCTTGAGACTGCACTATTTGAATAGTAAGTAATAATAGTATTGAATATATTTTTAAGCATTTCATTTTTTCAATTTTGATACACAAATGAGTATTCAGCTATTATGAATTAGAATTCGAATTACTAACCCAAAATCGAATTATTATTTTTAAAACTTACGCAACAAAAAAAAAAAAAGTCTTTAACTCATTTGCTAGAGACTTTATCAAAAAACAATCAATCAATAAATCAATTATTTCTTTATAATTTTTTCTATTTTAATACCTTTGTCAGTGGAAATCTTGGCAAAATAAATGCCTTGTGATTGTTTGGTTATATTTAAAGTTATTTCAGTATTATTTAGCTCTTTTGAAAACACAATGCGTCCTTGTACATCGTAAATTTCTACTACTTTTATAGTTGTTTTTGCCTTTATGGTTAACACTTCATTAAAAGGATTCGGATAAATAGCCAAGGCTGTCTCTGCCAAAAATTCTGGAGTATTTAATACTGCAAAAGTAGTACTTGCTGTATTTGTAATTATAGGAAAGTTATAATCGAAAAATATTTCTGCATGTTGTGTAATAGTATCTCCTACTTGTAAAGTTTCTTGAGCTTTCATTTTAAAGACAATACTCCCTTTCTCTAAAGGTTCTAAAAATATAGATTCGAAAATAAACTCCACCTTATTCCCATTTACTCTAACATTCATGTCGTGAGACCTATTTAATAGCTCTAAACTATTAAGATTGTATAATGTCGTATCCACATTCATCGCTACTACTACATTTTCTGCTGGTGCATTTCCTGTATTCTCAAAGTTTATTAGGTAATGTAAATACTTCCCTATATAATCTGGTTCTAAAATATTTCCTTCTAAACAGGTGATATCATTAGGGTCGTATGCTCCTACTACAACTTGTTCTAAATTAAATTGATTATCTTCTGGTTGTTCGTCTCCTTCTATTGGATTTATAGTTGTTGAAAAATTTAAAATATCCCCAATATTTACAGCTGGTGTTTCGGTTGGAGCATTCACATTTAACGTAATAATAAAGCTTCTACTTTCAAAAGGTAATAAATCGGTATACTGCCAAGTTATAACTCCATAATTCTCAGTTATTGGTGATTCTGTTGCTGACACATAATCTAAAACATCATCATCAAAATCAAAGTTTATCTCTCCTGTAGCTATTTGATTCCCTTTATTTTTATATATCACATAATATTCTGCATCAAAACCAGGCCTTGCTGGTTCTGTTGAAGCTAGCACGATTTCTAAATCGCTATGAACTCCATTGGCTGTAAAACAAAAATCTTGATTAGCAACCTCTCCTGATTCTGTTGAAAAATCAACAGTTGCTTCTAATGGGTTAGCATTGAAATACGACGGGTTTTCCAAAGAAGGTGTTATAACAAAATTACCCGCAGCCGTATAAAATAAATAGTCACTACTGTTACTTGTATATGCTATATCAATATTTTCACCATCATCAATGCTTATTTTATTAAATACAAAAATATTATTGTTTGCATTACACCCATTATCCTCAAGGTTATCTGTTAATACTCCTGTTAGTTCATTGTAACCACCAGCTGGTACAAATGAACAGTAAGAATTAACATTCATTTCAAAAATTGCAAACTGTTGCACATAACCATATATTTTATCTTCATCTGTGCACACGTATTGAAGATTAGGACAATATTCTGCATAAACTGTAGACCCCCCCCAAAAAACTAGGATTAGTATCATCCCCATTTTTGTGGTAAACAGCCTGCAACAGAGAACTATGACTATAATCTACACTTGTTAATTTAGAATTATTACTTAAATCTAACGTTGTAAATAAATTCCCTCCACAGTCTAAAAGTCCAAGATTAATATTACTACTTAAATCTATCTCTGTTAACATTGTTCCTTCACATAACAAAATCTCTAAATCTTCATTATTACTAATATTTAATTGATTCAATGGATTATAACTCACACTTATAAACGATAATTGTGTATTAGCCTCAAAATTTAATTCTTCAATATTATTTGAGCCACAATGTATAGTTCCAAGGTTAGTAAAAAAAGATAATTCATCTAAACTAGAGATATTTGCATTAGCGACATCTAAGTAGCTTATTTCTAAAGCTTCACTTTCTTGTATTTCTCCATCATCGTTAGTATCTATTTTCACAAAATTATTATCTAAATCCTGTGCGATCTCATTATCAGTATTTGCTTCTAATAATTTAGATTTAAAATTTGCATCTGTAAAGGTTATAGTTTGTGCTTGAGATAAGGCAATAGTAAGCAGGCAAACTAAAAAAAGTAGTTTGTTTTTCATAGCAATAGTTTTTGGTTAGTTTTTCTTTTCTTTTTCTAACTAAAAGATGCTATTATTATATAAAGGTTGCGTATTTATTTACTTTTTTTTTATATAATCCGTCGAAAGCAATGGCTATTTCTTTTCCATTGGTAATGGTTTCCCATAGTTGACGAACTGAGCCATCTGTATTTAACGTCCATGTAACACGATGAATAAACGGTTGCCCTTTTTGGTTTTTGGCTTCATCGGTTTGCATAATCATTTGATTACCTTTTCTATTCCCTTTTAAATGCAAACTTCCTCCTTGATTATCTATCCAGGTTTGTTCCCTTTATTTCTTTGAAGCGTTATAGAAATCATTACTTGTGCCTGTATATTTTCCTTTAGTACTTATCCAGTTTTCTCTAAGAATACACTCGTATTGTATTTTATTTATTACGTTTTTACCCACAGGTGTACCATCTGGATTTGTAACCTCTCATGTTCCAATCCAAAAGTCAAAAGCTGTATGGTTTTCGGTACAACATTTAAATTGTTCTTATGCTTTACTAGTTACTGCAGATAGACATAAAAACAGGGTTATAATTATAGGTTTCATGAGTTTCGATTTAATTAGTTTGCGTAATAAATGTATTACAAATGATATAACATAAGTCTAACATTAACATAACATTATAAAAATCAACCTAATATATATTTGTATAAATAAATTTTCTCACTCGCTTTACTTGAGTTAGTTAAGTAATAACAAAACCAACTCTTTTAAGAGTTGGTTTTAAGTATACGTAAGCTTTATTCTTTTTAAATTATAATGAACCCTATTTTTAATAAAAAATATATTTTTCTACAAAAAAAAAGACCCTAACTTTTTAATTATCAATAAATAACGTATATTTAATACAACATAACCAACTAAAAAAATGAAGCGCAAAGATCTTTTAAAAAAGCACCAGCAAAAACTCAACAAGCGTTATAAACAACTTGTTGAACAAGCTTATAATTTACGACAAACAGACCATGCTTTAAGTGATGATTCTGAATACAAAGCAATGAAGTTACTAAATAAACTAAATAAGTTAAAGTTTCTTTCTAGAGAAAACTCACAACCTATTTCTTAAGGCTTTAAAATAATCAAAAGCTTTCACTAATCTAGAACCATACCACGAGAAATATTCTCCATCTACAAATATTGTTTTAGCATGATGAGATACACGCCCAACCTCGAAAGCGTGTTCATCTTTAAAAGGATAAGGTTCACTTGACAACAATACTAATTCCGGATCCCCTTCTAACTGAATTTTAGTTATATCTACTTCTGGGTAACGCTCTAAATTTCTGTAAATGTTTTCGAACTTATTAAGTTCTAGCAAATAGTTTATAAATGTTGTACTACCTGCTGCCATCCATGGGTTTCTCCATATAAAATAAGCTACTTTAAACGATGGCTTGTTTTTTATAAAAGTTAGAAAATCGTTAAGATTAAATATTATCTTATTAGCTATTTTATTAGCTTCAGTTCTTTTATTAAATAAAATACCATATTGAGTAATTAACTCTATACAGTCTTTTATTGTAAATATATCTGAAACGTGTACTGTGCAGACCTTTTTACAAGTATCTACTATTTCCTTTGTGTTTTCTTCTTTATTGCAGAGAATAATATCTGGATTAAGCACTTTAATCTTATCCATTTTAATGGTTTTCGTACCTCCTACAATGGTTTTTGTACTTTTTAAATGATAAGGATGCACACAGAACTTTGTTACTCCTACTATTTGATCTTCTAGCCCTAAATCGAAAAGTAATTCTGTTTGAGATGGAACTAAACTAATTATTCGCTTTGGTGCTTCCTCTAAGGAGAGCTCTCTTCCTATTTGATCAGTTATTTTTAAAGTTTTCTCCATTAAAAAATATGAACAATAGATTAATTCGTTTTTAAAATAAGTTCCATTTGTTGCTGTAAATCTTTAGCCTTTCCGGCAGCAGCTTCAGCAAAATCTATATTATTAGAAGCATAAATAATACCTCGAGAAGAGTTTATTAATAATCCTATGTTTTTATTCATCCCATACTTACAGACATCTTGCAAGTTTCCTCCTTGAGTTCCAACTCCAGGAACTAATAAAAAAGAATCTGGAACAATAGCTCTTATCTCTTGAAAGTATTCTGCTTTTGTTGCACCTACAACATACATTAAATTCTCAGAATTTTCCCATGTTTTAGAGGTTTCTAGTACTTGCTTATACACTTCTGTTTTACCATCAATGATTTGGGTTTGAAAATCGAAAGCCCCTTTATTAGATGTTAATGCTAACATAATAGTATGCTTATCTTTAAAAGCTAGAAATGGCTCTACAGAATCCTGTCCCATGTATGGTGCTACAGTAACACTGTCGAATGCTAAATCTTCAAAAAACGCTTTTGCATACATAGTACTTGTATTACCTATATCTCCTCGTTTAGCATCTGCTATAGTAAATTGCTCAGGGTATTCTTCCTTTAGATAATTAATTGTTTTTTCAAGTGCTTTCCATCCTTTTAAGCCATATGCTTCGTAAAATGCTGTGTTGGGTTTATAACCTACACATAAATGTTGTGTAGCATCAATAATAGCTTTATTAAATGCAAATATTGGGTCTTCTTCTCTTAAAAGGTGTTTTGGTATTTTATTTAAATCTACATCTAAACCTATGCATAGAAATGATTTTTTCTTTTGAATTTGATTAACTAAATCAGCAGTATTCATAATTATTAAGTACTATAAAATTTTTATTTTCAACAACTCTCTATAAAACGGGTTGATTTCACAAAAAAAGAGACCATCTTTTTAGACAGTCTCTTTAGCGTTTCTATTTCTATATTAGAATTCATTATTAGCTTTTAGCTTCTCTGTATTTTCAGCTAGCATTAATTCGTCTATAATTTTCTGAATGTCTCCATTTATAATGTTAGATAGATCGTAAAGCGTTAATCCTATTCTGTGATCTGTAACACGACCTTGTGGATAATTATAGGTTCTAATTTTTGCACTTCGATCTCCAGAAGTAACCATAGATCCTCTTTTTGCAGCATCTTCGGCATTTTTCTTGGCCAGTTCTAATTCATATAAACGAGAACGTAATACCTTAAATGCTTTTTCCTTGTTTTTATGCTGAGACTTTTGATCTTGACATTGTGCTACTAACCCTGTTGGTATGTGCGTTAATCGTACTGCCGAATAGGTTGTATTTACAGATTGCCCACCTGGTCCAGAAGAACAGAAAAAATCTACTCTTACTTCTTTAGGGTTTATCTCTACATCAAATTCTTCGGCCTCTGGAAACACCATTACTGTTGCCGCACTTGTATGTACTCGTCCCTGCGTTTCTGTTTGTGGGACACGTTGTACACGATGCACTCCTGCTTCAAATTTTAAAGTCCCATATACATCTTCTCCGCTTACTTCAAATTGTATCTCTTTAAAGCCTCCATTAGTTCCTTCACTATAATCTACAGTACTTACTTTCCACCCTTTTCCTTCACAATACTTTGTATACATTCTAAATAAATCTCCTGCAAAAATACTAGCTTCATCTCCTCCTGTTCCTGCTCTTAACTCTACTACTGCATTCTTAGCATCTTCTGGATCTTTAGGTATAAGAAGCACTCTTATTTCTTCTTCTAGTTTAGGTATTCCTTCTTTTGCTTCTTCTAATTGCATCTTGGCCATGTCTACCATTTCAGCATCACTACCATCAGAAATTATTTCTTCTGCTTCTGCAATATTATTAGTGAATTCTATATAATCTTTACGCTTATCCATAAGAACACGTAAGTCTTTATATTCTCTATTTAGCTCCACATAACGTTTTTGATCTGTAATAATATCTGGTTGAATTATTAAATCGCTTACCTCATCAAAACGTTGTTTAACTATTTGTAACTTTTCTAACATCTAAATATAAAATTGTATAAACAAAAGTACGATAATTTCTCAAACTGTAAGCATTTATAAATTGTTATACCAATACGAAAAATATTATATATTATTTTCCGTTATAAAGTATATGTTTAACCTGTTTCGTGCCATATTACATTATTATAAACCTTTAGCTCTGTGGTCTTTTTTAGTTACAATCATAATAACAATAATTGGCCCTAAAATTATTCTAGCACTATTAACTAAGCTATTTTTAATAGTTTTATTTTGGTTTTTAATTAACGATACAAGAGTTCGAAAAAAGTTAAAGTTTTATAAAATGGTAGGTGTTTCTAATTTTAAATTAATTACTGTCTTATATATTATAGATTGCTTTATAACTTGTTCGTTTTTAATTTTAATTAAAGGATTTATTTAGTTTATAACTCTATACTTCGCTATTCTTTAAAAGGTAACACACAATACAATAGCATAGTAGATAATGCAATAACATAAAACGATCTATTGAGATAAAAAAACGCTTCTATCTTTCCATAATACGCAATTGCATTAAATATCATACCTAAAATAAATATAAAAACAAACAAAATAAAATATACTGACTGCACAGAGTTGTGTTTAAAATTATAGATACTAGCAAATAACCCCATAACTATCACACTTATTCCAAACACAATCATTACTATACCTTGAAATATAGTTTTTGAAGTCGTATTTATTAAGTCCAGTATTTCAAAATATAAGTATAGGTTTATAATAATTAAAAAAAGTAAAATAAAAAGACCCCACTTACTTATGCTTAGGAATTTAATTTTAGGATAAACATAAATGGAAATACTTAAATAAGCTAAACCAATCATAAACAGTGTTAGCTTTTCAAATAAAAGTTCTTCATATTGAAGCATAAATATATCTGCCATTATAAAACAAATAAATGCAAATAGAAAGTTCTTTTTTTTGTACCCTTTAAATATTAGATATACAACAAAAAGCACAATAGTACTTATTAATTTAATAACTCTTGTATACTCTAGGTTAAATGAATAAATACCTACACAGTTATAAATAACTAATACTAATGCGAGTATAGGAATTATTTTTTTTAAATTCATTGAGCGACTTAAGAATACAACTTATAAAAAGTGAGAATATTCTCTAATCTAGTAATTATTTTTAATAATTACTAATCTAAGACTCCTTATAAATAAGTAAGAATTAGAAAATAATAACTTACTTATTTTTTTAAAAGTCTAAAGTCACCCCTATTCCTATTTGTTGCTTCCATTGCACTTTAGCTCCTTCTTCTACTAGTTCTTCTCCATTATCTATTTCAACTTGGGTTTTAGTATCGTTATCATACTTTAAGTGAGAGCCCAAAGTAGCTTTAACATAGGCATTAACTTTAAAATCTAGATTAATTTCCCAATTAACATCTACATTTCCAAAACTATTAAAATAATCGGTATAAAGGCTTATTGCATTCTTTAATGCAATATTTTCAAAAATTACAGTTTCGTACGCATTGGTTACCAAAATACCAACTTCTGTTCTTACTTTTTCTCCTTCTTTTATAATATTACCATCCTTATCTACAACTGCAGATTTAACTCCAAAAGCGCCTGCATTAGCTAAATCATCATCTAGAACAAAAGTTCCTTTTACAGTTAATGGTGAAAAGTAAAAAGAAAGTGTCTCTATATCTCTACCATACTCCATACCTGCACCAAAAAACAAGTAGCCCGGAGCCATAAATTTAGATATAGGCTTAGATCTATTTGGATAACTATACCCGTTTGAGAATTGAGATTTAAAATTGAACTTTGCTGTATAATACCAATTTGTAAGGCTATCTTTTTTATACCCTATGCTTGAATTTATCTCTATTAAATCATCTGTTTTTCTAATATCTTGAGCTTGTTGTTTATTAATACCATAACGTCCAGACACTGTACTATTCCATATAAAACCTTTTTTCTCATATTTTAAAGATGATAAAACACCTAATAAAGCTGAAACTGAGTTCACTCCTCCCGAGTTCCAGTTCACAAAAGCAACTTCATTTAAATCTAAGTTTACTTTATTTTTTTGAATCCAAGGACCTTCTATTTTTAGCGTATCGCTTTTTACTTCTAAAGAATCTGTTTGCGCCATTGCTAAATTAAAACATAGCAACAATAAAAGACATATAGTATTTTTCATAAGACTATATTATATATAAAAAAGAGGTTAGTTAATAGTTAAATTCTCCAAACTCACTTTTAATGGTTAGTTGTTTTGTTTCTGAAGCTTTTACTTCTCCAATTATTTGTGCATTTACATTATAACTTTTTGAGATAGCAATAATGTCTTCAGCTACTTCTGGAGATACATATAACTCCATTCTATGTCCACAATTAAATACCTGATACATTTCTTTCCAGTCGGTTTTTGACTGCTCTTGTATTAATTTAAACAAAGGTGGCACAGGAAATAAATTATCTTTTACAATGTGTAGGTTATCTATGAAATGTAAAATTTTTGTTTGAGCTCCTCCTGAACAGTGTACCATTCCATGTACAGCGTTACTATTATACTTAGATAAAATATCTTTAATTATTGGTGCATATGTTCTAGTTGGCGATAACACTAATTTACCTGCATCTAGAGGAGATCCTTCTACTGTATCTGTTAATTTTACATCTCCTGAATATACTAAATCTTTTGGTACAGCTGCATCAAAACTTTCTGGATACTTTTTTATCAAATAATTATTAAAAACATCATGTCTGGCAGAGGTTAATCCATTACTTCCCATTCCTCCATTGTATTCTTTTTCGTAAGTGGCTTGCCCAAAACTTTCTAAACCAACTATAACATCCCCAGCTTTTATATTTGCATTATCTATTACATCACCACGTTTCATTCTTGCAGTTACTGTGGAATCTACAATTATAGTTCTTACTAGATCACCAACATCTGCTGTTTCCCCTCCTGTAGAATGTATAGTTACACCAAATCCTTTAAGTTCTTCTATTAATTCTTCCGTCCCATTAATTATAGCAGAAAGCACTTCTCCTGTAATTAAATTTTTATTTCGTCCTATAGTGGATGACAGCATAATATTATCTGTAGCTCCTACGCAAAGTAAGTCGTCGATATTCATTATAAGCGCATCTTGTGCTATTCCTTTCCATACAGAAACATCTCCTGTTTCTTTCCAATACATATATGCTAAAGCACTTTTTGTTCCCGCTCCATCTGCATGCATTATTAAACAATAATCTTCGTCGTTAGTTAGATAGTCTGGAACTATTTTACAAAATGCCTTTGGAAACAAGCCTTTGTCTATATTTTTAATTGCATTGTGTACATCTTCTTTAGATGCAGACACACCTCTTTGACTATAACGTTTACTTATTTCTGAGCTCATAATATTGTGTTGTTGTGCAAATATATTTATAAAAAAAAAGCACACAAATTAATTGTATGCTTTTACTCATATTTTATAACTTAGAATGTTACATTATTATTTAACTATTTCCAATCTGGCATCTTTGCATCTTCAATTACAGTTGTTCTAGTATCTATTATTCCTATTTCTAAAATTTGTGGACTTGCAACAAAAAACTGGACAAAAAGAAGAGAGATTATGCTACTAATTTTTGATGTTCCATTTGCTGTTCAAATTCTTCAATAGATTTTAGACCTAATGCAGAGTGTTACCTTTTTCTATTATACCAAGTTTCTATCCGTTTAAATAC
>Ga0189290_100183_pt1 | contig 36864 bp, 33 predicted proteins | sample UW140minimetaG_FD_130318 | JGI IMG/M metagenome (GOLD analysis project Ga0189290, IMG submission 130318) | Marine microbial communities from the Costa Rica Dome - UW140 mini metaG | ecosystem: Environmental > Aquatic > Marine > Oceanic > Photic zone | place: Costa Rica: the Eastern Pacific...
ATCCGCGAAGGTGGCCGCACCGTTGGTTCCGGTGTTGTGTCCAAAATCGTTGAGTAATTGCGCCTAGCGTAATTCGGACGACAGACTACGGAAAGGCCGCCCAAGGGGCGGCCTTTTTGTTTGCAGTAAAGCGGAGTTACTCGCCCGTCTTTACCCAGGCCACGGCCTTGTCAAAATCATCCGCGCTAAAATGCTGTGCATTCACTCCAAAGGCGTGTTTGCCCACTTTGGACGCCATGTTTTGCCAACCGGCGTCGCCGACGATGGCCGCGCGGGTCAATTGCTTCACATGTGCACTCGCAAGGGCAAAGTGATCCCGCAAGGCACCCAGTCCTTGCCAGCCGTCAAACTCCCGCAGATCGACCACCAGGCCAAATTGGCTTTTGCCGGCCAGTAAATTGTCGAGGTCTTCGGATTTGCCTTCGTATATCTCACTGTCGAGTTTGCCCATCAGGCGTACGCAGACGGTGCTGTCATCCACCGCATCAATCTGAATCGAGCCAAGGCTTTCACGCAGCCACCGGCGGGCATCGTCGGCCTCAGACAGGCCAAACAGAGCTACCGGGCAGGGCATAAGCACACCAAAAACTGAGATCAACCGTTTCATCGTGCTATCGTCGGTGGCAATGGCGCAGCGGTCGAAACCTCGCCAGTGTTTGAAGCCCATACGGCTGTCCTGCCACATGGCGCCGGCGGTAAAATCCCCCGGTCCACCGTCCAGTATCACCAGTAGCCGGATGTTTTCAGCCTGCTCAATGGCGCGATCAATTGCGGGCGTCAGTACGTCGGTATAGTCGCTTTCAGTAATTGGCGCGGTCATGCGGACTTCCAAAAATTCTGGTCCGCCTGCTTCAGTCACTTCAATCATGTCATCACCTAATTATACAAACTGTACCGACATGGTCGCACATGGGTCAAAGCCTGCCCAATAAAAGTTTGAGTGTTTTGCTTGGATTGCAGGCTAACAGAGAAAATTGTTGTGTGAAAACGGCTTAACTTGTTCACAAAAATGTGTGCCGATCTTGCATTTACTCTGTGCTTGGAGCGACACTGTCTGTGCTTGGAGCGACACTGTCTGTGTACCCGCGCGACATGCTGCGGAGATTGAACAGGGGAACCAAAATGAAGCATTTGTTATCTGCGGCCGTCTTGGCCGCTGTTTGTGCTGCGCCCGTCGCAGCCGAAGAGTTTAAGTGGGCAGGCACCACGGATCCGCAAACCATGGACCCACACGCGGTAAACTCCGCGCCGGTACTTGGTTTTTTGAACAACGTGTATGAAGGCCTGGTGCGTCGTGGCAAAGGCATGTCAATTGAACCGGCACTTGCCACCAGTTGGGAGCCGATTGGCGAAGGTGAGGGCTGGCGGTTCCATTTGCGGGAAGGCGTGACCTTCCATGATGGCAGCACCTTTGACGCTGAGGATGTGCTGTTCTCCTACGAGCGCGCGTCTAACGAAGTGTCCGACACGCGCAGCTGGTTTGCGCCAGTGTCCGAGGTGAAAATCGTCGATAGCAAGACCGTCGACATCATGACCTCGGCGCCCAACCCGATTTTCCCGGACAGCATTGCCAATTGGATGATCGTGGACAAAGGCTGGGCCGAAGCCAACAACGCCGCGCTGCCGGACAAGGAAAACGGGAACTACGCCACGTTGAACGCCAACGGCACCGGCGCCTTTATGGTGACCGAGCGGGAACCCGACCTGCGCACGCAGCTGAAGCCATTTGACGGCTGGTGGGATGAAGCAACCCACAACATCACCGTGGCGGAGTTTACCCCGATCCAGAACTCGGCCACCGCGGTGGCGGCGCTGTTGTCTGGCGAAGTTGACATGATCAACCCGGTGCCAATCCAGGATGCGGAGCGTCTGCAAGGCCAGGACGGCGTTCAAGTCATTCAGGGTATCGAGGCGCGGGTTATCATGCTCGGCTTTGCCCAGGAAGCTGACGTGCTGAAATACGGCGCAGATGCCGGCAAGCCAAACCCGTTCCAAGACGCCCGCGTGCGTGAGGCCGTGTCCAAGGCGGTGAACGTGGATGCGATCCTGAAAACCATCATGCGCGGCAATGCCGAACCAGCCAGCCAGTTGGTGAGCCCGGCGATGCGCGGTTACTCCGCGGCCAATATGGACCGTCCGACCTATGATCCGGAAGGTGCCAAGGCCCTGCTGGCGGAAGCGGGCTATGCCGACGGTTTTGCCTTTGGTCTGAAATGCCCCAACAATCGCTATCTGAATGATGAGGCAGTGTGTCAGGCGGTCACCGCAATGTTGGCGAAAGTCGGCATCTCGGCACAACTGGATGCCATGCCGGTGTCTAACTACTGGCCAGAGCTGCGCGCGGATAACTTTGACATGTATCTTCTGGGCTGGTCCCCAGGCACCTTTGACGCAGAGCATCCAATCCGCTTCCTGGCACACACCCCGAATTCTGAGAAAAAACTCGGCAGCTGGAACTTTGGCGGCTACTCCAACGCCAAGATCGACGAGATGCTGCCAATGATCCAATCGGAGATCGACGACGGCAAACGTCAGATGATGCTCGACGAATCCGCCGCGATTCTTCAGGCTGAAACTGCTTATGTGCCGATGTACGTGCAACCTCTGGTATGGGGCGCACGTGACAACGTCTCTTTGACACAACGGCCGGATAACTTCTTTATCCTGCGGTGGGTGAATCTGCAATAAAGCTGCCTAAAAATGAGGCAGCGAGAAACTTTCGCTGCCTCTTGCGCTGCACTTGACCTGCGCCCTGAGACAGAGCAAGGCTCGCGTCAATAAAAAATAAAGGGACGCAGTGATGCTGACGTATGTCTTAAAAAGAGTACTACAGTCCGCTTTGGTTCTCCTGGTCGTGGGCCTCGTTGCCTTCAGTATGTTTCAGTTTGTCGGGGATCCAATCGACAACATGCTGGGTCAGGAAAGAACCGATGCCGACATTGCCCGTCTTCGGACGGATCTTGGGTTGGATCAACCTTTCCCGGTGCAATACTATAAATTCCTAGAAAACGCTGTTCAGGGTGATTTCGGGGTCAGCTACCGTCAGGGCCGTCCTGTGGCGGAAATCCTTGTGGAGCGCGCGCCGGCGACGCTGGAATTGGCGGCGGTCAGCGGCTTTCTCGCGATTTCTATAGGTATCGGGCTAGGGGTTCTCACTGCGATCCGCAAAGACGGGTTCCTCGCTAATGCCATTATGTCCCTATCGCTGATCGGTGTGTCACTACCCACCTTCCTCATCGGTATTCTGCTGATCTATCTGTTTTCGGTCGAGTTAGGCTGGCTTCCCGCCTTTGGCAGAGGTGACGTGGTGCACATCGGCTGGTGGAGCACCGGTCTTCTGACCGGTTCCGGCCTTAAGGCAATCATCTTGCCTGCGATCACATTGGGTCTGTATCAAATGACTCTGATAATGAGGTTGGTGCGCTCTGAGATGCTTGAAGTGCTGCGTCAGGATTATGTGCGCTTTGCCCGTGCCCGTGGCCTGAAAGACCGGACGGTGAACTTCCGACATGCATTGAAAAACACGTTGGTGCCAGTGATCACTGTGACCGGCCTACAGCTCGGGTCTATCATTGCCTTCGCGATCATTACGGAAACCGTGTTCCAATGGCCGGGTGTCGGCCTCTTGTTCATCAACGCGGTTCAGTTTGTCGATATCCCGGTGATGGCGGCCTACCTGATGCTGATTTCGGTGATGTTTGTGGGGATCAACCTGATCGTTGATTTGCTCTATTTTGCAATTGATCCGCGCCTGCGCACGGACGGGAAGGGGGCACACTGATGTCTGATCAATCCTCAACTGCGCCGCAGTCGCGTCTTGCCAAGGCGCTGGACAGCGATTTTGTTTACAGCTTCCGCCGCTCGCCCGTAGCGGTGGTGTCTTTCATCGTTGTGATGCTTCTGGTGTTGAGCGCCGTCTTTGCGCCGTTGATCGCGCCGCATGATCCGTTTGATCCAGGCTCTTTGGACCTGATGAACGGTTTCACCGCGCCGATGGCCCCAAATGACTTCACCGGTGACGTCTTCTGGCTTGGCACAGATGACCAGGGTCGCGACGTGTTTTCCACAATTCTCTACGGTATGCGCGTGTCACTCTTTGTCGGCTTGGCTGCCGTGAGTTTTGCCATGGTTCTGGGCATCACGCTGGGCCTTGTGGCTGGCTATGTCGGTGGATGGGTGGAAACCCTGATCATGCGTGCGGCTGATGTGCAGCTGACGTTCCCATCCATTCTTGTGGCGATGCTGATCTTCGGGATTGCCAAAGGTGTCATCCCGATCCAGCATCATGACCAAATGGCAATTTGGGTGCTGATCATCGCCATTGGTCTGTCCGATTGGGTACAGTTTGCTCGTGTTGTGCGCGGCGCAACACTGGTGGAGAAAGACAAGGAATACGTGCAGGCCGCGCGTATGATGGGCCGGGGCCGGGGCATCATTATGCTGCGTCATATCCTGCCAAACGTGCTGTCGCCGGTTCTGGTGATTGCGACCATCTCCTTGGCGCTGGCCATTATTGCTGAAGCGACACTGTCCTTCCTCGGCGTGGGGGCACCGCCAACCCAACCGTCGCTGGGTACCTTGATCCGTATCGGACAAGATTTCCTCTTCTCCGGTGAGTGGTGGATTATCCTGTTCCCTTCCGCGACCCTTCTGGCGCTTGCGCTGTCTGTGAACCTGCTGGGCGACTGGCTGCGTGATGCATTGAACCCGAGGCTGCAGTGATGACCGAGACACTTCTTGATATCGAGGACCTCTCGGTCCACTTCCCAACCCGTCGCAAGCTGTTTGTCGCGGTGAACAAGGCCAACCTCGCGGTTGAGCCGGGTGAAATCCACGGTCTTGTGGGCGAGTCCGGTGCGGGCAAATCCACCATCGGCGCCGCCGTGATGGGCTTGCTGGAACGTCCCGGCCACATTGCCGAGGGTACGGTGAGCTTCAAAGGTGAGCACATCAACGGGCGCGATGCGGACGGCATGCGGGCGTTGCGGGGCGCGAAGATATCGATGATCTTCCAGGACCCCCTGACCTCGCTGAACCCGCTTCTGACCGTTGGCCAGCAGTTGGTGGAGACTATTCAGTTCCACCTGAAACTATCTGACGCAGACAGCAAAAAGCGGGCGATTGAGCTCTTGGATCGGGTGGGTATTCCCATGCCGGACGAGCGCATCAATCAATACCCGCACCAGTTCTCTGGCGGCATGCGCCAGCGGGTGGTGATTGCGCTTGCGCTTTGCTCTGAGCCGGATGTGATCATCGCGGACGAACCCACCACAGCGCTCGATGTGTCGATTCAGGCGCAGATTCTTGAGTTGATCAAGGAACTGGCCCGCGAACGCCAGACCGGTGTGGTGCTGATCACCCACGACATGGGCGTGATTGCGGACACCACGGATAAAGTGACCGTGATGTATCAGGGGGAGGTCGTCGAAAGCGGCACAACCGAGCAGGTGCTCGGCGCCCCGGCGCATGAGTATACTAAGTCGCTCATTGCCGCTGTACCGCGTCCGACGCTGAAGGTGCATCGCTTCCCGCAGCTCAGTTATGGTGGCCGTCAGATCGCGTTCCACATCGACGATCTGGCCCGCAATTGGGACCGTCCAGAGCCAACCAAATCCGGCACACTTTTGAAGGTCGACGGGCTGACCAAGACCTTCCTGCAAAGTGGGTCATTCATCCCATCTCGACGCAAATACTTCACTGCCGTGGACAAGGTTAGCTTTGACATTCGCGAAGGCGAGGTCTTTGGCATCGTGGGGGAAAGTGGCTCCGGTAAGTCGACCGTGGCACGCATGATTGCGACGCTCTATCAGACCAACGGCGGCAAAATCTTCTTTGACGAAGACGAGATCACGCAGCTCAAGACCGCCAAGGACTTGGAAAGCTACCGCCGTCAGATCCAAATGATCTTCCAGGACCCTTTCTCCAGTCTCAATCCGCGCATGCGCGTGGATGAGATCGTCGCGGAGCCGGTGAAGCACCACAAATTGCTTGAAGGCGACGCTATTCAGCACCGCGTGGATGAGCTTCTGGAACGTGTGGGGCTCGGCTCTGAAGCAGGCCGCAAGTACCCGCATGAGTTCTCCGGTGGTCAGCGTCAGAGGATCTCGATTGCACGTGCCTTGGCAACACAGCCACGCTTCCTGATCTGTGACGAACCCACCTCGGCGCTCGACGTGTCCATTCAGGCGCAGATTCTGAATATCCTCAAGGATCTTCAGGAACACCTGGGCCTGACCATGCTCTTCATCAGCCACGACCTGCCAGTGGTGCGCCAGATGTGCGACCGTGTTGGCGTGATGCGTCAGGGGCAAATGGTGGAGGTGGCAGACACCGAAACCCTGTTTGCCTCCCCTAAGGAAGCCTACACCCGGGAGCTTTTGAGTTTAATGCCCAAGCTCGAAGGGCTTTCCACCGAAGGTCTCGAAGACGAGATTGTTTAAAACCAGAAAACGCCGCTCCCCAAGAGCGGCGTTTTTCATTTGCAGGGTGCGACCAAGCTGGTGCTGGCATCGCTTTGAATCTGCTGGCAGTGTGTTTGAGCCATTCAAGGAACACCGCCATGATCGATCCTAAAACAACCGCCTTTCCTGAGCAGCGCGACGGCGAGGACCGTCTGTCTTTTGACCCCATGGAACGCATTGACGCGCATCTGCGCTTCATTGGCCGGATCGAAACTCCGTGGCAGCGGGGCGACTGCCCCAAGAACGTGACCCGTGCACGGGAAACCGGCCAGGAGGCACGCGTTGTTCTGGAGCCGGGCTTTGCGCAGGGGTTGACCGGTTTGGAGGTGGGGCAGGGGATTATGCTGTTTTATTGGATGCATCAGGCTCGGCGCGATCTGATCACGCAGCGGCCTCGTCACCATGATACCGCACGCGGCACGTTTGCGCTGCGTTCTCCCAACCGGGTGAACCCGATTTCTCTGGCGGCGGTACGCATCACATCGCTGGACTTACAGGCGGGTGTCATCGGCATTGACGCCATTGACTGTTTTAACGGCACACCGCTTCTGGACATCAAACCCAGCGCGCCTGCGGTGGATGTGCCGCCCGCACTTTAGGGTTTAGCCCGCAAAAATTCGGGGCCGACTGGACGCAGTGTGTGGCCAAATTCGGCGGTTTTTGTTGCAGGACGGTTTGGGTTCCACAGCGAAGTCCGAGTCGCCACAAGCGGCGACAATAAACGCACCCGTACGGTTTGCCCGACGCGCTGTAGGGCGCGCGTCTTGTGATGAACCGCGTGGTAGTACCCAGACTGACAAATGTGTTTTTGTCATATTTCCCATTCCCTTACGAACCGCGCCCTGAAGAGAGAATCAGATGGTGCAGGCGCTGTGCTAACGACACGCAAAAACCGTAATGCGAATTGGTTAATGAAAAGTCAGTGGACAAGCGGCGGTGCACGAAAGTCAAAAACTTGGGGTTTTTGCGTGCTGGAATGATGGAGGGAGGGATTGTGCTTGCCGAGAGCAAATGGCTCCTGATAACGCTATCTGGCTATGACTTTGACCACGCGATCATATGGCCGGAACCGGCCTCCGGATGTGTTTCCCACCTTGCATGGGGCATGGGGGCTGTCATGAAACTAGACAAACGGGACATCGAGATCCTGTCCGTGCTGACGCGCGAAGGCCGCATCACCAAAGCGGCGCTGGCGGAGAAAATCGGCCTTTCACCAACCCCCTGTTGGGACCGCCTCAAAAAGCTTGAAAAAGCCGGGCTGATCGAAGGCTACGGCGCGCGCATCAATCTCAAGAAGCTTGCTCCCAACGTCACTGTGTTTGTGTCTGCTGAGATTGCCGACCACACCGCCGCCAGCTTCCGGGCTTTTGAGGCGGCGATGCAGCGCTATGACGAGGTTGTCGCCTGCTGGGCGCTTGGCGGTGGGTTCGACTATTTGCTGCAAATCGTGACCAGCGACATCGACGCCTATCAACGCCTGATCGACGAAATGTTGGATGCCCGCATCGGCCTATCGCGCTATTTCACCTACATCGTGACCAAGCCGGTGAAAGAGCACGGCGCGCCGCCGTTTGATTTGCTGCTTGGAGCGGGTGAGTGCAGCTAATTCCTCTGTGAATACGGGCAAATTTGGACAAATCTTCTGTTCGCTTTCGCCACTTTCTCCTCACAAAGAGGAGACTTTCCACCATGACGCAAACCGCGCTCTCTGCCCGAGCAGACATCACCGATAAGGCCCTTGTACGGTCCTTTTCCTATATCAACGGCAAATGGCAAGCCGCTAAGGATGGCGACAGCTTCGCCGTGACCAATCCGGTGGATGGCACCCATTTGGGTGGTGTGGCAGCGATGTCCGCCGAGGAATCCTCGGCAGCGGTGGACGTCGCACAGGCGTCTTTCCCGGCCTGGGCGGCGCTGTTGCCACAAGAGCGCGCAGCCATCCTGCGCCGCTGGTTTGAGCTACAACTGGAGCACAAAGAAGACCTCGCCCGCATCATGGTGCTGGAGCAGGGCAAGCCGATCTCCGAAGCGCGTGGAGAGATCGATTATGGCGCGGCCTTTGTGGAGTTTTACGCAGAAGAGGCCAAACGCCCCAATATCGAGGGTGTCACCAGCCACCTGCCGGACGCAGAGGTGGAACTGTGGCGCGAACCGGTGGGCGTGGCTGCGCTGATCACCCCGTGGAACTTCCCCTCTGCCATGCTGACCCGCAAAGCCGCCGCCGCGTTGGCCGCGGGCTGCACCGTGGTGGCGCACCCCTCTGGCGAAACCCCTTACAGCGCATTGGCACTGGCGGAGCTGGCTGAACGGGCTGGCATCCCGGCGGGTGTGTTCAACGTGGTCACCGGCCTCGCCCCCACCGTGGTGGAGCCCTGGACCCGCGACACCCGTGTGCGTGCGCTTTCCTTCACCGGTTCCACCGAGGTGGGCAAGCTGCTCTATCGCCAGTCCGCAAGCACGGTAAAGCGGCTGGTCATGGAGTTGGGTGGCCACGCGCCGGTGGTTGTCTTCGAAGGCGCGGATCTGGATGTGGCGGTGGAAGAAACCATCAAAGCCAAATTCGCCACCTCCGGACAGGATTGCCTGGGCGCGAACCGCATTTTTGTAGAACGCGGCATCTACCCGGCCTTCTGTGAGAAGTTTGTCGCTGCCACCAAAGCGCTGAGCGTCGGTGTGGGCATGGACGATCCCGACATTGGGCCGTTGATGAACGAGAAGGCGGTGCAGAAGCAGGAAGAACATGTGGCTGACGCCTTGGCAAAAGGGGCAACACTGGCCTGCGGCGGTAAGCGCCATGCTCTGGGTACGCTGTTCTTTGAGCCAACCGTGCTGACTGATGTGCCGGCAGACGCGCAGATCATGTCGGAGGAAGTCTTTGGTCCGGTCGCGCCGATCACGCCGTTTGACAGTGAGGACGAAGTGGTCGCGGTGGCCAACGACACGGAATATGGCCTTATGGCTTATGTGCACTGCCACGATCCGCGCCGCATTTACCGGCTCTGCCGCGCGCTGCAATACGGCATGGTGGCCGTGAACCGCACCAAAGTCACCGGCGCCCCGATCCCCTTTGGTGGCACCAAACAGTCTGGTCTGGGCCGCGAAGGCGCCCGCTTGGGCATGGAAGAGTTTACCGAGATAAAATACGTCTGTCGGGATTGGGGCTAGGCGCTCTCAAATCAATTGTTTCGGTGCGCGCATCCCTACGGATGGGCGCGCTGTTCTTTTTGTGAGAGATGCGTGGAGGCCAACCAAATGTCACAACGGAACATAGGTTCTTTTGCGTCTAGATTAGGTGTGGCAGGTGGTAAAAGTGGCATCCCGTAGGGGAATCGAACCCCTCTTTCCAGGTTGAAAACCTGGCGTCCTAACCGATAGACGAACGGGACGCTCTTTTGTGGGCGCGTCAGAGACTGGGTCCCTATACCCTGCTTCTGGCATCCCGTAGGGGAATCGAACCCCTCTTTCCAGGTTGAAAACCTGGCGTCCTAACCGATAGACGAACGGGACGCGCTGAAGCGTGAGGCGTATCTAGTGAAACCAAGGGGTGGGTGCAAGTGGAAATTTGCGCGACTTCCGGAAAATTTTTGCGACGGGGACGGGCGCGTTGCCCCCATCGCAGCAGGGCCGCGATTCCCCCCTGATATTGGGGGCCAAATGAAGCTTTGGCTAGGCGCGAGCTGCGTCTTCGAGCCTCAATTGCACCGACTGACGACCGCCCCATGTGTTGATTTCCAATCGCCCTGCAAGATGAAAACGCGCGCCGCCGTGCGATTCGAGTGAAGGGCCAAGTGGGGTATCGTAAGCGCCAAAGGCTATGGCATCAATGCGCGCGCCAAAGCCGTCACCAAATGTCAGTTTCAGATGGCTGTCGCCCACACGTTTGGTGAAACGTATCTCCACATCGGGAAAGGCAAATCGCGGAGCAGCCGCGCCCGCGCCAAAGGGGCCTGCCTTTTCGATGTCGTTGATCAGATCCACCGTGGCCCCGGTAGGCATCAGCAGGCTGTCGAGTTTCAAGTCCGCCGGTCCGGCATTGCCAGCGCCCTGTTTTGCCAGCATCTCGGATAGTCGATCCATGGCTGGTTCCAGTTGATCCCTTGCAACAGAGAGACCCGCCGCCATCTTATGCCCGCCGCCTTTGATCAACAGCCCTTCAGCGGCAAGTTTTTGAATGCTCGCGCCCAAGTCAACGCCCGAAATTGAGCGGCCAGAGCCTTTGCCTTCGTCACCCTCAAGGCCAATTACAACTGCAGGCCGGTTGGTGGCTTCCTTCAGGCGGGAGGCGACAATGCCCACCACGCCGGGGTGCCAGCCTTCGCCCGCTGCCCAAACCAGGGGCGCGTCCAACCCGCGCTCTTCGGCCTGCGCCATGGCTGCCGCGCGCACTGACGCCTCAATATCGCGGCGTTCAGTATTGAGTTCGTCCAGTCGAGCGGCGATGGCGTCCGCCTCAGCAGGGTCACTGGTCGACAACAGGCGGGCGCCCAGATCGGCCTGCCCAATCCGCCCGCCAGCGTTCACCCGCGGCCCCAGCAGGAAGCCAAGGTGGTAACTGTTGGGGGCGCTGTCCATGCGGCTCACATCTGACAGGGCAACGACGCCGGGACGATCCCGCCGCGCCATTACCTTCAGACCTTGTCGCACCAGCGCGCGGTTCACGCCAATCAATGGCGCCACATCGGCCACTGTGCCAAGCGCCACCAGATCGAGCATCGCCATCAGGTCCGGCCCGCGCGTGCCATCCGCCTCACGCATCTGCCGGTTGGCTTCCACCAGCATCAGGAACACCACCGAAGCCGCACAAAGATGCGCGAGATCGCCATTTTCATCCTGGCGATTGGGGTTCACCACCGCCACGCAGTCCGGCAAGGTTTCTCCGCCAAGGTGGTGGTCCAGCACAACCACATCCGCGCCTTTGGCTGCTGCAATAGGCCCGTGGCTCAGGGTGCCACAGTCGACACAGATGATCAGGTCATGTGCTTTGGCCAAATCAGCCATCGCCGCCTCGTTGGGGCCATAGCCTTCGTCAATCCGGTCTGGCACATAAAGCGTGGCCTTCAAGCCCATCTGGCGCAGCCAGGTGATCAGCAGCGCTGCCGAGGTGCCGCCGTCCACGTCATAATCGGCAAAGACCGCAATGCGTTGGCGTGATTTCACGGCCTGCAGGAACCGGCCTGCAGCCACTTCCATATCCTTGATGCTGCGCGGGTCCGGCAGCAGATCGACCAGCTTGGGCTCCAGAAAGCTCTCGGCTTCACCCGCGGTCACGCCGCGCCGTGCCAGCACCGCACAGAGCGCGGGGGGAAGGGATGTATCCTGTGCCAGCTGCTCTGCTGCGCGGGTGGTTTCGACATCCGGTCCCACCCAGCGCCGTCCGGTCAGGCTTTCGGAAACACCAAGAAAGTCAGTCATGTCGGTGGCCTTCGTCTTATGAAAAGGCCCGCCAAAGAGGCGGGCCAAAATGGGCGCGCGGCCCAATCAATCAAGTGCTGGCTCGGTGATCAAGAGGTCTGATCCACCGGCGCGCGGTAGGTCATGCGGCGCACGGAGCCGGACTTGGAGCGCATCAGCAGCGTTTCTGTTTCGATCCAGCCTGGGCTGCGTTTGATCGCGGGCAGGAGCGAGCCGCCTGTCACGCCGGTTGCGGCAAAGATCACGTCTTGAGTGACCATCTCGTCACGGGAGTAGACACGGTCCAGATCGGTGATGCCTGTTTTTGCGGCGCGGGCGCGTTCGTCATCGTTGCGGAACACCAGACGACCCCACATCTGACCGCCCATACATTTCAGCGCCGCCGCCGCCAGCACTCCCTCAGGAGCACCGCCACGGCCCATATACATGTCGATGCCGGTTTCTTCGGCTTCCGCACAGTGCATCACGCCAGCGACGTCGCCGTCGGTGATCAAGCGGATCGAGGCACCAGTGGCGCGTACTTCAGCAATCATGTCCTCATGGCGAGGGCGTTCCAGAATACACAGGGTGATGTCGGAAGTGTCACAGCCTTTGGCCTTTGCCAGGGCTTCAACCCGCTCTTTTGGGCTCATTTCCAGCGACACAACATTTTCAGGATAGCCTGGACCAATGGCCAATTTGTCCATGTAGGTGTCCGGCGCGTGCAGCATGGATCCGCGCGGCCCCATGGCAATCACGGTCAGCGCATTTGGCATGTCTTTGGCGGTCAGCGTGGTACCTTCCAGCGGGTCCAGCGCAATGTCCACGCCAGGTCCATTGCCGGTGCCCACCTCTTCGCCGATGAACAGCATGGGGGCTTCGTCGCGCTCGCCTTCGCCAATGACAACCACACCAGCGATATCCAAAAGGTTGAGCTGTTCGCGCATCGCATTCACGGCGGCTTGGTCTGCGGCCTTCTCATCGCCGTTGCCGATCAGGGCAGCGGATGCGATGGCAGCTTGTTCCGCAACGCGGGCGAGACCAAGAGACAACATGCGGTCATGAAATTCCGGCTTCTGAGACATGTTCGGAGAGTCCTTATGTGCTTTGTTGAAATAGGGGATAGCGCAGGGGCGCAAGGCTCACAAGGCCTAGCGCCCGCGCCAATTTTATACTGCTTCGATGCGTAGGGCGACGGGATCCGCAGCCATAACACCGGTTTCGTGCATGGCGACCACGGCGGCATCCAGTGCCGCGCGCTGGGTTTTGTGGGTCACGATCAGCACCGGGGCATGGGCATCATCGTGGCGGGTTTGGCGCATGCGGTCGATGCTGATGCCATTGTCACCCAGTGCCATTGCGATCTTCGCCATGGCGCCAGGGCGATCCTCTAGGGTGAGGCGCAGATAATAGGGCGCCGGGGAATTGGACTGTGCGGACTTGGCCGCGGTCAATTGTTCCGCAGGTATGCCAAACGTCGACAGGCGGAAACCACGTGCAATATCACAGACATCGCCCAACACCGCGCTGGCGGTTGGACCTTCGCCAGCACCGGGGCCGCGCAAAACCACCTGCTCCACCGCGTCGCCTTCGATCACCACCATATTGGTGCCTCCCTGAAGTTGACCCAACGGGCTATCCGCAGGTACCAGACAAGGCGACATGCGCTGTTCAAGACCACGACCGGACATTTGGGTCACACCCAACAGCTTGATTTTAAAACCAAGCTCAGCTGCCTGGTTGATGTCTTCAATGGAAATGCGCTGAATGCCTTCTAATTCCACGCCGTTGAAATCTACCTTGGTACCGAAAGCAATTGCGGACAGTAGGGACAGCTTATGGCCGGCATCAATCCCGCCTACATCCAGGTTCGGATCGGCTTCCAGATAGCCAAGCGCATCAGCTTCGGCAAAGACTTCGTCGTAAGGCAAGCCTGCGTCCTGCATCCGAGTCAGGATGTAGTTACAGGTGCCGTTCATCACGCCCATGACACGGGTGATGTCATTGCCTGCCAGACCTTCGGTCAGCGCCTTGATCACCGGAATACCACCGGCCACAGCCGCTTCGAACCGGATCACGGCGCCTTTGGCTTCGGCGGTTTGTGCCAATGCCTGACCGTGGTGCGCCAGCAGTGCCTTGTTCGCGGTCACGACATCTTTGCCCAATGCCAATGCCGCTTCAATCGCGTCTTTCGCTGGGCCTTCTTCGCCGCCCATCAGTTCCACAAACGCGTCCACATCGTCGCGCTTGGCTAGGGCGACCGGATCATCTTCCCAAGCGTAGTCAGCCAGAGACACACCACGGTCTTTGTCTTTGGAGCGTGCGCTTACCGCGCTGATTTGGATTGGGCGACCTGTGCGGGCGGCCAATACGTTGGCTTTCTGGCGAATGATTTTCACAACGCCCACGCCGACGGTGCCCAAACCGGCAATCCCAAGACGAAGCGGTGTGGATTGGGAAGTGGTCATGATGAGCTACCTCTGTGCAGGAGAGTTGAATACGTCAATTTGCCGTTTAGCCGCTCTTTTGGCCCTGTGCAACGCGCGGTGTGACGCTTGGGCTGACTAAAGCGCCCTGGCCCGATCTTTCAGGCGGGCACCCCGCGCGTCAATTTCGTCTTCGCTGTTGGCTGTTAACCGTCCGGCTTGTGGCTGAGGCAGGGCATTTTGTGGTAAAATGTCGGGGTAGGGCGCGGCGTCCAAAGCGGCGTCATTGGTAACGCCCAGTCCGGGAACATCGCCACAGCCAGTTATCCCCAATAAAGGGAGTAAACCTAAAACACTGGCGCGAAAAAACTGCATCTACCGTTCCATATTAATCACTGCTTTATGCCTATGGCCGCCGCGCCACACAAGGCTGGATTGCGTATTGGGTTGCGGCAAGTGTGGGTTTTAAACGAACGCATGTTCAGATAACTGTTGGTAATGGCACGAACTCAAGGCTCTCATTCCGACATCACCGGTCCGCGTGTGCGCGCGGCGGCGCTCCAACTGTTTGCTCAACATGGCTACGCGGCGGTCTCTATGCGCCAGATTGCACGCGAAGTGGGTGTGCAGGCCGGAGCTCTCTACAATTATACTCCGGACAAGCAGAGTTTGTTGTTTGACTTGATGCAGACCCATATGACCGAGCTTCTGGCCGCACGTGAGCACTCGCCCCGTGGTGCGACGCCCACCGAAGCGCTGGAACACTTTACCCGCCTGCACTTGCGGTTTCACTCCGAACGGCCGGATGAGGTCTTTATCGCCTACATGGAACTGCGCAACCTGACGCCGGAAAACTTCGCCAAAATTGAAGAGCTGCGTCGGTCTTATGAGCATGGGTTGGAAACGATATTACGAGCCGGTGTGAACAGCCGCGACTTTGAGGTCAACGATCCAAAGATCGCGGCTATGGCGGTGATTGCTATGCTGACAGGTGTGAACACTTGGTTTCGGGAAGGCGGACGTCTTTCGTTGACGGAAGTGGAGCAAATATACTGGGATATGGTGCGCAAGGCTGTCGGCGCTTAGGCCTGCGAGCCTGCGTGTGCCGACAACTGGTCTCGCCACAACAGCCCGTTCACAAAGAGGCGTAATGTGCAGGGTACTGCTGCAATGAACAGCAACATGTAACCTATGTTTTCCGGTGCGGTGCCCGTTTCCCGTTCAAACACAACGCAACCCAGAGCCGGCCCCCAACCGCTGCACGTGCGGTCGCGCATTACACCGACAGACAATTGGGTCTGTGGCAATGTCAAAGGCCTGACCAAACATGAATACAGCGCCCACTGCCGATAACCCTAGTCCCAGGCCAACTGCGTAGAACTTCTTCACAAAGCTGACAACGGCGAAGTTGATCATGGCCAGGGGCGCGGTCAGTAGGTTGAAGCATAACAGCTGCCAGCCGGTCAGCAGCCGAAATGACGTCTCCTTGCTTTCCCTTTGATCGCCATCAAGATGCACAACCTTATTGCGCGAAGTGGCCTTGGTGAGATGAAACTTTGGTGGAGAAAAACGTCCAGCGGCCAGAGGTCGCCCTCCAGCCGCCAGCGTATTTAGTGTGCTGGTTTGATAAACGTGCCGTTGCGCAGCTCGGCGAAGGCCTGTTGCAGCTCTGCCTGCGTGTTCATCACAATTGGCCCATGCCAGGCTACCGGCTCCTGAATGGGTTGCCCGGAGATTAACAGAAAGCGCACGCCTTCTTCTCCGGCCTGAACCGTGACCTCATCGCCATTTCCAAAGCGAACAAGCGTTCGATCTCCGCTCATGTCGCGGATGTTCAGCTCCTCACCGGCCACCTCTTTCTCAAGCAAGATGCCGGTGGGTTGGCTCGCATCCGCAAAGGCCGCGTCTCCTTCAAACACATAGGCAAAGGCGCGCCGCCGCGTGTCGATCGGGAAGGTTTTCTTCACCCCTGCAGGCACGGTCACATCCAGAAACATCGGGTCCGCAGAAATGCCATCCACAGGCCCGGTTTTGCCCCAGAAACTGCCGATGACAATGCGCACCTTGGTGCCGTCGTCATCGATGATTTCCGGGATTTCTTTGCCTTCCACATCTTGATAACGCGGATCCGTCATCTTCAGGTCGCGCGGCAGGTTGGCCCAAAGCTGAAACCCATGGTTCACCCCATTGGCGTTCGCTGTGGGCATCTCCTGATGCAATATCCCACTGCCAGCGGTCATCCACTGCACGTCGCCGGATTTCAGATTGCCGGTGTTGCCAAGGCTGTCCTGATGCTCCACCGCGCCGTCAATGACATAGGTGATGGTCTCGATCCCGCGATGTGGATGCCAGGGGAAGCCTTTCTCATACATGCGGGGATCATCATTGCGGAAATGATCCATCATCAAAAACGGATCAAGCTCCTTAGGGTCCTGAAACCCAAACACCCGATGCAAATGCACGCCAGCGCCTTCCATTGCGGCAATGGCCTTGCGTGTCTCCAAAACTGGTCTGATTGACATGGCATGTCTCCTTTCGCTGACCAAGATAGGGCGACAGGCGCGCCGTGACCATTGGCAGCCCCGCATCAAGAGTGTGCGCCATTGCACAGAGCCAACAGGCTCTGCGACCAAAGTGTAAGTCCGCGCGACGTAACGGCAGCTCAAATGCAGGCTTTTGAAATTCGAGAACTTGCGCGTAACGTACTCTGGCGAACAGACACTCAATGGCAGGGGAGGGCCATATGCAAGGGTCCATGATGATGCGTCCGCTGAAGATTGCGGACATTCTAAGCTACGCGGCAGAAATTCATTCAGAAGGGGAGGTGGTTTCGGTCCGCACTGAAGGTGACATCCATCGTCAAACCTATGCGCAGACCGCCAAACGCGTGGCGCAGCTCGCGCATGGGCTTACGGCGCAGGGGCTGAAGCTCGGCGACCGGATCGCCACGCTGGCGTGGAATGGGTACCGCCACCTCGAACTTTACTACGCCATCTCCGGCGCTGGGGGCGTGTGCCACACCATCAACCCGCGTCTGTCGGCCGAACAGATGACCTATATTGTCAGCCATGCCAACGACACGATGCTGTTTGTAGACCTGACCTTTGTGCCCATTGTCGAGGCCTTGCGCGGCCAATGGCCTGCTGGTCTCAAGGTGGTGGTCATGACCGACCGCGCGCATATGCCTGATGGTGACTACTTCTGCTACGAAGAGCTGCTTGAGGGGCAATCAGAGCATTTCGACTGGCCCGACCTGCCCGAGGATACCGCCGCGGGCCTGTGCTACACCTCTGGCACCACTGGCAATCCCAAAGGCACGCTCTACACACACCGCTCCACCGTGCTTCATGCGATGATGGTAGGTCTCTCGCTGCCCGCCGCGCTGCAACCGGGCAAGCGTATTCTGCCAGTTGTTCCGCTTTTCCATGTAAACGCTTGGGGGCTGCCCTATGCTGCACCGCTCACCGGCGCATCCCTGATCTTCCCCGGCGGCGCTTTGGATGGGGCCAGCTTGTTTAAGCTGATGGATGCCGAGAAAGTCTTTTCCGCCTGGGGGGTGCCAACCGTCTGGCTCGGCCTGCAAGGCGAGATTGCCAATCAGGGGCGTATGCCGGAGGGATTGGGGGACATGGTGGTTGGTGGCTCCGCCGCGCCAGCGTCGATGATCCAATACTTTGAAGAGGGCGGTGTAAACGTCTGCCACGCCTGGGGCATGACCGAAATGTCGCCCATTGGCACACAAGGCAATCTGCCGGATCATCTGGACGACAAGCCAATGGCCGAACGTATTGCGATTAAGTCCAAACAAGGCCGCCGTGTCTTTGGGGTGGATCTCAAAATTGTGGATGAGGATGGCAACCGCCTGCCGCATGACGGAGAGGCTGCTGGCGAGCTCTATGTGCGTGGCAATGCCATCACCGCTGGCTACTTTGAAAATGAAGACGCCAATGCAACCGCCTTTGACGCCGAAGGCTGGTTTGGCACCGGTGATGTCGCAACTATTGATGCCAACGGCTTCCTCACAATCACAGACCGCGCCAAAGACCTGATCAAATCCGGCGGCGAATGGATCAGCTCACTTGATCTGGAAAACACCGTCATGGCGCACCCGAAAGTGGCCAATTGCGCGGTGATCGCTGTGGCGCATCCAAAATGGGACGAGCGCCCGCTGCTGGTGGTGGTGCCGTCTCCCGAGGGCAAGCCAGAGGCCAGCGCGTTGATGGACCTGCTGCTGGAGCATTTCGCCAAATGGCAGCTGCCGGACGATGTGGTCTTTGTGGACGAACTGCCCCTCACCGCCACCGGTAAAGTCTCCAAACTCACCCTGCGCAAACAGTTTGCCGACCACAAACTGCCGGACATGGCCTGAGCCTTGCGCAGCGACACCTTAAACATTGCCGGCCATGACTTTCACGTGTGTGTGGCCGGCGATCCCTCCAAGCCCCCGATCCTGATGCTGCACGGTTTCCCGGAATACTCCGGTGCCTTTGCCAAACTCATGGAGCAGCTGGAAGATGATTACTTTTGCATCGCCCCGGATCAGCGCGGCTATGGTCAAAGCTGGCGGCCAGCCGAGGTCGACCACTACGCCGCCTCCAAGCTGGTCGGCGATGCCTGCGCCATGCTCGATCACTACAACCCAAATGCACCTGTGGCGGCAGTCTTGGGCCATGATTGGGGCGCAGCCGTGGCCTACGGTCTGGCCTTTCGCCACCCGGACCGCCTGCAAAACCTAATCATTGCCAATGGCGTACACCCAATCCCCTTTCAGCGCGCACTGGCGGCAGGTGGCGCGCAATCGGAGGCCAGCCAATACATCAACTGGTTGCGTGCAGACGGCTCGGAAGAAAAACTCGCGGCCAACAACCACGCGCGTATGATGGGCATTTTTTCCAAGCATATGGACATGTCTTGGATGACACCGCAGAAGCTCACCGCTTATCAAACGGCCTGGGGCGACGCCGCACAAATCCGCGGCATGGTGAATTGGTACCGCGCGTCTTTCCTCAAGGTGGCCGCCCCCGGTGTGCCCTTGCCGGACGAAGACCTGCTGTCACTCCCGCCGGAGCATTTACACGTCCCCATGCCGCACCTGCTGCTCTGGGGCGAAAATGACACCGCGCTTCTGCCAGAATGCTACGCAGGGCTTGAAGACCACTGTGCCAATCTCACCATCCAAACCATCCCGGAGGCCGACCACTGGCTCCTGCATCAAAAGTCTACTGAAATTGCCCGACACATCCGAGCATTTCTCACCCGCTAAGCCCATTCACAGTCCCCAAATATCCCCGCCGGAGGCATCCAATCTCTTTGCCACTCACCAGCCACCCGCCAAGGCACACCCAAAGTGACGTCATGTTATTTTGCCAACCTCTTGCTTGAGCGCCTCGCACGCGGCCTTATCCTGACACCAACAACAGGAGTTTCTCATGTCTGGTGACAGCCACCTTCCAAAGGCTTTGCAAGGTCTGCGCATCCCCGCAGTTGCCTCGCCTTTGTTTATCATTTCCGTACCCGCGCTGGTCATTGCCCAGTGTAAGGCAGGCATCATAGGCAGTTTCCCCGCGCTGAACGCACGCGAAGGCGAGGGCGAACACCCACTTCTGGACACCTGGCTCACAAAAATCAGCGAAGAGCTGGACCGCCACAACCAAGAAAACCCAGATCGCCCTGCCGCGCCGTTTGCTGTGAACCAGATCGTGCACCGCTCCAACACGCGGCTGCAGCGCGACATTGAACTGTGTCACAAACATAAGGTGCCCATCTGGATTACCTCGCTGGGCGCGCGGGTCGAAGTCAATGACGCCGCGCATGATTGCGGCGGCATCGCCTTGCATGACATCATCAACAACAAGTTTGCCAAGAAGGCGATCGAGAAAGGCGCGGACGGGCTGATTGCTGTCGCGGCGGGGGCCGGTGGCCACGCAGGCCCGCAAAGCCCACTCGCTCTGATCAGCGAAATCCGCGAGTGGTTTGACGGGCCTTTGCTGCTTTCTGGCTCGATTGGCACCGGCGCGTCACTCTTGGCGGCGCAAGCTATGGGGGCCGATCTCGGCTACATCGGCTCGCCGTTCATTGCGACAGAGGAAGCCAACGCCCAACAAGGCTATAAAGATATGATTGTCGACAGCGGTGCCGAAGACATCGTCTATTCATCCTTGTTTACCGGCGTGTCTGGCAACTACCTCAAAGGCTCCGTGACCAACGCTGGCATGGACCCGGATAATTTGCCGGACGGTGACGTGAAAACCATGGATTTCGGCGGCGACCGCGAAAAACCCAAAGCATGGAAAACCATCTGGGGCTCGGGCCAGGGTATCGGATCTGTCAAAGAAGTCACCAAAACCGCAGACCTCGTGGACCGGCTGGAGCGCGAATACATCGCCGCTTGGGAGCGATTGCAGGCCCGCATGCCATGAGCCAGATGTTCCATCTCATCCGCCATGCCCAAGCCAGTTTTGGCGCGGCAGACTATGACAACCTGTCAGACCTCGGCCACCGACAGAGCCAAGCGCTGGGGGCGGCATTGAAACGCCAAGGTGTGATGCCGGATGCAGTCTTCATCGGTGCCCAAAAACGTCATCGCCAGACGTGGGGCGGCATCGAAAGCGCGCTGGGCACCGGGCTTGAACCAATTGTCGTACCGGGGTGGAACGAATTTGACTTTGGCGGGCTGCTCGAAGCCCGCTACGCCAACTGCGACGACAAGCCGACAGGCCTGCATGATGACCGAAAAACCCACTTCCGCATCCTGCGCGACACGGTGATCGAATGGCAGCGCGGCGAGATCGACAATCCACCGGAAAGCTTCGCCACCTTCACAGATCGCGTGCGCGAAGCGCGCGCCATCGTGGCCGCTTCCGGTGCAAAAACGCCCCTCGCGGTCAGCTCCGGCGGTGCCATCGGGCGCACCATTGCCGATGTGCTGGACGCGCCCGCCGAACAGATGATCCTGCTGCAATTGCAGGTCAAAAACTGCGCGGTGGCCCGGCTGGTCATGGCCAAAGGCCACACATGGCTCAATGGGTTTAACGAAACCCCGCATATCGACGGCAGCAACCAAGACGAGATGCTGACCTACAGCTAACGTGGATCTGGGGAGGAGACACAGATGGACGCAACCACCTTGGATACAGACGCCGTTGCGCGCTGGCTCACCGAAAATCTCGATGGTTTTGAAGGCCCCATCACGGCCACCAAGTTTGACGTCGGCCAGTCCAATCCCACGTTCCGGCTTGATAGCCCGTCTGGCCAATATGTCCTGCGCCGCAAACCGCCCGGGGTGCTGCTCAAGTCTGCTCATGCCGTGGACCGCGAATTCCGCGTACAAAAGGCTCTCGCCGGCTCCGAGGTCCCCGTTGCCCACATGCATCTGCTTTGTGAGGACGATGATGTGATTGGCTCCGCCTTCTACGTCATGGATTTCATCGAAGGGCGCAATTTTGATGACCCGCGCCTGCCAGAACTCACCAACGATCAACGCGCCCAGGTCATCGACGAGATGGGCCGCGTGCTTGCGGCCATCCACTCTGTCGACATCGACGCCGTCGGCCTGTCGGATTACGGCCCTGAAGGCAATTATTTCGAGCGTCAGGTTGGCCGCTGGACCAAGCAATACCGCGCCAGCGAAACTGACAGGATACCGCAGATGGATCAGCTGATCGACTGGCTCGCCGCCAACATCCCGGACGATGACGGCAAGCGCACCTTGGTGCATGGTGACTATCGCATCGACAACATGCTCTTTGCCAAAGACCGCCCCGAAGTGGTCGCTGTGCTTGATTGGGAACTCTCCACCATTGGCCATCCCTATGCCGACTTGGCAGCGGTCATTATGCAATGGCAAATGCCGCCCGGTAACGAGGGCAGGGGGCTCGCTGGTGTCGATCGCGCCGCACTGGGCCTGCTAACAGACGAGGCATTCATCGCCGCCTACTGCAAACGCATGGGACTGCCCAGCATCGAAAAATTTGGCTTCTACCTCGCCTTCTGCTTCTTCCGTATGGGCGCGATCATTCAAGGCGTGAAAAAACGCGCGCTGGATGGCAATGCGTCGGACCCAGAACGCGCCGCCAAGCTTGGCACCTTTGTGCCGATGTTTGCAATCGCCGGACTGGAGGCCAGCACCCGTGGATAAGATGTTTCAGGACAAAGTGGTGATGATAACCGGCGCCGCCAGCGGGTTTGGCGAGTTGGCGGCTGAAAAGTTCGCCGACCAAGGTGCCAAACTTGGGCTATCGGACATCAACGCAGACCAGCTCGCCTCCGTTGCGGAAGCCCTACGTGCCAAAGGCGTCGAGGTTGTTGTCGACGTGGTCGATGTTGCCGACGAAACTCAGGTTGCGGCCCATGTCGCAAACATCGCCGAGACCTTCGGCGCGCTCGATATTGGCATCAACAACGCGGGCATCGGTCACGACGTGCGGCCTCTGCAGTTCCTTACAACCGAGGACTTTGACCTGATGATGAACGTGAACGCCAAAGGCGTGTTCCTTTGTATGAAGTATCAGATCCCGTTGATGCAAAAGGCCGGTGCGGGGGCGATCCTCAATGTGGCCTCCGCGGCCGGTCTGGTTGGATCCGGTCATCTGTCGCTCTATTCTGCCGCCAAACACGCTGTTGTGGGCCTAACCAAGGCGGCGGCGGACGAAAACGCCACACGCGGCATTCGGGTGAATGCAATCTGCCCATCCTTCTCAGCCACACCCATGGTGGACGAGATGGCGGATCAGGTTGGGGAACGTGGGGGCTTGTCCCGCGACGATGCCATGACCCATATCGCCAGCCGCGTGCCTATGCGCCGCGTGTCCAAACCAGAAGAGGTGGTGCAGGCGATGGTGTGGATCAATGCGCCAGAGAATAGTTTTATGACCGGCCAGGCGATTGCCATCGACGGCGGTTTGACCGCGGTATGATTGCGGCTACACAGGGCACAGCCTGCTTGGGTGGGCGCGAATGCGCCTGCCGAGGGGTAGGCAAGCGCAGCCCGGCGATGCCGGGCGGAACACTGTTTGAAAGAGCATTACCATGACCCATGCCCCTCTCGACCCCACTCTCGACGAAGCCCCTTACGATCTGCAAAAGCACCTCGGGTTTGAGCTCACTCATTGGGACACAGACTACGCCCGCCTCGCGCTGCCAATTGCGCCACATTTGATGAACCGCGCGGGCATTCCCCACGGCGGCATCTATGCCACGCTTCTGGATACGGTCATGGGGTTTGCGGGTTGTTACACCGGCACACCGGAGTACAAGAAGCTGGCGCTTACGCTCTCCCTGACCACCAATTTTTTGAGCCGCCCCAAAGGGCAAGGTCTGATCGCGGAAGGCTGGCGCACTGGTGGCGGCGCGAAAACCTTCTTTGCTGAAGGCACCATCACGGACGAAACCGGTGAGGTCATCGCCCGTGGCTCTGGTGCGTTCAAATACCGCGCAACAACGCTTTAGCTTGCCAAAGCTGTTTGGGTGTCAAGGTCCCAGCTGCGGGCCAGTTCGGCCACAGATGCCAGGACAAAGTTGACGGTTTCATCCGTCATCAATACGCTCAAGTTTAGGCGCACGAAGCCTGGCTTGGATGTGCCTGGCCCCTGCAGGATGTCGTTTCGAATGACGGACGACTGATCGTCGCCAATCTTCAGAAGTTCATGCACATAAGGGCCGGCACAGGAACAGCCGCCGCGTGCTTGAATGCCATATTGCTCTGACAACGCGCGGGTGAAAGCGTTGTGGTCAATGCGCTCGCCATAGGCGTTCAGCGGCACAAACGACAGGATCGGCAGGCGCTCTTTGCGCTCCGATGCCAAAATCCGCAGCCGGGGTTCATTCCCCCAGGCGGCAAAAGCCCGCGCGGTCAACACGTCATTGCGCGCCGTCATAGCCTCTTGGCCAATCACCTCTTTCACCTTCAGCGCCAACGCCACACGGATATCGCCCACCACATTTGGTGTGCCACCTTCTTCGCGCTGTTCCAGTTTGGCGACATAGTCATGCTGATGCGCGTTCACAAAAGCCACGGTTCCGCCACCCGGGCGATAAGGCACACGGGCGCAGGCCAGTTCTTGGCGCATCACCAAAACACCGCTCGCGCCAGGACCGCCAATGCACTTGTGCGGCGAGAATACCAAGGCGTCGATTTCTACACCTTTCGCTGGCGTCATCTGCATCGGCAGGTAGGGTCCGCCCCCAGCATAGTCCCAGACCATGATGCCGCCATAAGTTTTGACAAGACGGGTGACCTCAACCACATCTGTACAGACGCCTGTCACGTTGGCGGCTGCACTCATAGCCACGATCACCCGTCCCTTGAGGCCTTGTTCCGCGAGTGTTTTGGTTAAGGCACCAAGATCCGGTCCCGGCGTATTGCCTTCCGGAATTTCGATCACAGTTGCGCCGCTTTCGCGCCACGGCAGCAGGTTGGAGTGGTGCTCATAGGGTCCCACCAGAACGGTGTCGCCGGCCCCTACGCCCATCAGATGCATCAACTGGTTCAAGCCGGTTGTTGCACCGGAACCGGAGAAAATCACCGCATGCTCATCAGTGCGCGCGCCACAGTGCTCTCGCACAACTTCCCGCGCCCCTTCGCGCAGCGCGCCCATGCGCGCGCCGCAGAACGATGCGTCGGTGTGGGTGTTGGCATAGAACGGCAGTACCTCTTCCATCACGAACATCTCAACCTGACGCAATGCCCGCCCGGAGGCCACGTAATCCGCGTAGACCAGCTTCTTCGGGCCGGTTGGGGTATCGATCAGCGCCTCGCCGCCAATCAATCCGGTGCGCAGAAACTCTTGCGGATCCTTCGCAGTCTTCAACGTGTTGGCAAATGTTTCAAAAGGGGCGGTCAGCTTGGTCATTTTGGTCCTCATGCGCGTGTTGAGGGGATGTTAGCCCTATCGAAATAGATATTTTCTTCCTTTTTCATCGCCAAATAGCGGTTTGTGTGATCAAATGATCGTCATGAGAAAGCAAATCGACAAAATTGATCGCAATATCCTCGATGTATTGCAAAGAGACGCCTCGCTGTCGCAGCGTGAGGTTGCGGATCGGGTGGGCCTGTCGCAAAACGCGCTTTGGCGCCGGCTCAAGAAGCTGGAAGAGGACGGCGTGCTGCTGGGCTCACGTATGCGCATCGATCCCACGACGCTCGGCCTGGACCTCACCGTCTTTGTCATGGTGCGCACCCGCAACCATTCGATGGAATGGGCTGAGGGCTTCAAAACCCATGTGGCGCGCATCCCCCAAGTGGCCGAGATGCACCGGATTGGCGGTGACTGGGACTATATGTTGAAAATCATCACCTCGGGCATGTCTGGCTACGATGCGGTCTACCGCCGCCTGACCACAGGTTACGAACTCGACACGGTCACAGGCTTCTTCTCTATGGAAACCATGCTCGAAGACCGCCCCGTCGACGTATTTGAGTGATCGACCGCACCAGCGTCACAAAAGTTTCATCGCATCACGTCAGAAAACCGGCATGAAATACTTGCGACTCATTCTTTATATCCATATTTCATGAATTATGGATATGATATCAGCCCTGACGGCCTTTTCGGCCCTATCCCAGCAAACTCGTCTGGAAGCTTTCCGTCTTTTGGTGACGGCAGGTGACGCAGGTATGAGCGCCGGGGACATCGCCGAGGCCTTGGACGTGCGCCAAAACACGCTCTCGGCCAATCTAGCGGTGCTGCTGCAAGCGGGTCTTGTGCGCAATCAGCGCGAAGGCCGTGTGATCCGCTACTTTGCGGACACGGATGGCATGCGCGGTATGTTGGGCTTTCTTCTGCAGGACTGCTGCGGCGGGCGGCCAGAGCTGTGTCAGCCACTTATTGAAGACCTGACTTGTGGTTGCTGAAGGAACGCACAGAATGACAGATAAAACCTACAACGTGCTCTTTCTCTGCACTGGACATTCGGCCCGGTCCCTGATTGCCGAGGCCGTTCTTCAGCGCGAGTCCATGGGCCGCTTCAAGGGCTATTCAGCCGGTTCTTCTCCCAAAGGCACGCCGCACCCCTATACGTTGGACCTGCTGCAAGGTCTCAACCACGACACAAGTTTTGCCCGTTCCAAAAGCTGGGAAGAGTTTGCCAGCCCGGACGCGCCACAAATGGATTTTGTCTTCACCGTGTGTGATCAGGCGGCCGCCGAACCCTGCCCCGTATGGCCGGGTCAACCCATGACGGCGCACTGGGGTTTGCCGGACCCGACGCAGGTGGACGGCACGGAGGCCGAAAAGCGCGTGGCCTTCTCGGAAACCTACCGCATGCTGCGCAATCGGATTTCCGCTTTTGTCAATCTCCCGGTAGCGGGTCTAGACAAGATCGCCTTGCAAAAGAACCTGGATGTAATCGGCGCAAACGAGGAGCCCGAGGACATACTCACCGCCATCCGCAGATTATCGGGACCGCAAAATGACTGATCACAGCGCAGAACTTGACGCGGGCTTGGGGACGTTTGAACGGCTACTGTCGCTTTGGGTGGCCTTGGCCATTGCCGCAGGGCTGACTTTGGGCAGTCTGTTCCCCGGCCTCTTTGGGTGGCTCGCCAGTCTGGAGGTCGCCTCGGTAAACCTGCCAGTCGCGGTGCTGATCTGGGCGATGGTCTACCCGATGATGGTCGGGATCGACTTTGGCGCGCTGTCTGACGTGGGGCGAAAGCCCAAGGGATTGGTCATCACTGTGGTGGTGAACTGGTTGATCAAACCCTTCACTATGGCCGCGCTGGGTGTGTTGTTTTTTGAGGGTATCTTTGCGCCCTGGATTGATCCGCAAACGGCAAGCGAATACCTCGCCGGGGTGATCCTGCTGGGCGCCGCGCCCTGTACTGCCATGGTTTTTGTCTGGTCCAATCTGGTGCGTGGCGATGCCAACTACACGCTGGTGCAGGTGAGTGTGAATGACGTGATCATGGTCTTCGCCTTTGCGCCTATTGTGGCCTTCTTGCTAGGCGTGACCGACATCACTGTGCCGTGGAGCACTTTGCTCCTGTCGGTGCTACTCTACATTCTGCTGCCATTGGTCGCCGGCGTTATCACCCGCAACCGTCTGATGGGGCAGGGTGGTGAGATTGCCGTCGATGCTTTCCGGGACAAGTTGCGTCCAACCTCAGTTGGCGGTCTTCTGCACACTGTGGTGTTGCTTTTTGGATTTCAGGCACAGGTAATCCTGAGCCAGCCACTCAATATCTTGCTGATCGCAATCCCGCTGCTGATCCAAACCTACGGCATTTTCTTCATTGCTTACGGTGCCGCGCGGCTTTGGAAAGTTCCGTTTGAAGTAGCCGCCCCCTGTGCCTTGATTGGCACATCCAACTTCTTTGAGCTCGCGGTGGCCGTTGCCATCTCGCTCTTTGGTCTTGGGTCTGGTGCGGCCTTGGCCACCGTTGTCGGCGTGCTGGTCGAAGTGCCGGTGATGCTGTCTCTAGTCGCTTTCGCCAACCGCACCCGTGGTTGGTTCCCCACTCAATCCTGAAGGGTTCATTTCAATGACCAAAATCGCAATCAATGGCCTCGGTCGCATGGGCAAACTGGTGATCCGCAGCTTCTTTGACCTTGGATTGGACGCAGAAATTGTCCTGCTGAATGATCCTGTCGGGGATGCAAAGTTACACGCACATTTGCTGGAGTTTGATACGGTGCACGGTCGCTGGCGGGCTGACTTCGCCTTTGATGACGACAGCATCACCATCGACGGTCACCAAATGCGCAAAACTGCGGCCTGGAACATCGAAGACCTGCCACTCAAAGAGCTTGGCGTTGATCTGGTGGTGGACTGCACCGGCGTGTTCAAATCCAATCAGAAGCTGCAACCCTACTTTGACGCGGGTGTCAAAAAGGTCGTGGTCTCCGCACCTGTGAAAGAGGACGACGTTGCGAACATCGTCTACGGCGTGAATGACGACACGTACGATGCCGAGGCACACAAGGTCATCACTGCGGCCTCCTGCACCACCAATTGCATTGCACCGGTGGTCAAAGTGATCCGCGACAAACTTGGCATTGAACAGGCCAGCTTCACCACCATCCATGATGTGACCAACACGCAGGTGATTGTGGACAAAGCCCACAAAGACCCCCGCCGTGCCCGCTCCGCGCTCAACAGCCTGATCCCGACCACCACCGGCTCAGCCAAGGCGATCATCCAGATCTTCCCCGACATGGCGGGAAAAATAGATGGCCACGCCGTGCGGGTTCCGCTGCTCAACGCGTCGCTCACCGACATGGTGTTTGATGTTGGCCGTGACACCACCGCAGAAGAGGTCAACGTTTTTTTTGCCGAAGCCGCTGCTGGCGAACTTGAAGGCATCCTTGGCTATGAAACCCGCCCGTTGGTCAGTTGTGACTTTACCAATGATGACCGCTCTACAATTGTCGATGCGCTCTCCACCCGTGTGGTGAATGGCAAACACGTGAAAATCTATGCGTGGTATGACAATGAATGGTGCTACGCCTTCCGTCTGGCCGATGTAACCCGCATGGTGCTCGCCAGCCTCTAAATCCCTTGGCTCGTGCCGTCAGGCACGGGCCGCGCCTGAACCTCCCCCATGGGAGGGCGCTTCGCTTCGTCCCGAGGTCAGACGCGCCCCTAAGTGATCTTGATGACTGACACACGAACCCAGAAACCAGACGGCCTCGCCGCCTACATCATCGTCACCGCCGCCTATTGGGCTTTTATGCTCACCGACGGCGCGCTGCGCATGTTGGTGCTGCTGCACTTCAACGGCTTGGGTTTCTCCCCGATCCAACTGGCTTATCTGTTCCTGCTCTATGAGGTCATGGGCATTGTCACCAACCTCTCCGCAGGCTGGGTCGCCGCACGTTTTGGCCTGACCGCCACGCTCTACGCTGGTCTCACCATCCAGATTGCAGCTCTGATCGCTTTGGCGCAACTCGACCCCGCTTGGGGTGTGACCGCCTCGGTGATCTTTGTGATGTGTGTACAAGGCGCGTCTGGCGTGGCCAAAGACCTGTCTAAGATGTCGTCCAAGTCTGCTGTGAAACTGCTCGCCCCCAAAGATGGCGGCGGGCTTTTCCGCTGGGTGGCCCTTCTGACCGGCTCCAAAAATGCCGTCAAAGGCTGTGGCTTCTTCTTGGGCGCAGCGCTGCTCGCGATCTGGGGCTTTCAGACCTCTGTCTGGGGCATGGCGATCATCCTCGCGGTGATCCTTGCAGGCGTTGTAACCTTCATGCCGTCGGGCCTGCCGCAAGGTTCCAAAAAGGCGAAGTTCTCTCAAGTCTTCTCCAAAGACAAAAACGTCAACCGGCTGTCCCTGGCGCGCATGTTCTTGTTTGGCGCGCGCGATGTCTGGTTTGTCGTTGGCATCCCGGTCTACTTTAACGCTGTGTTGTCCGATGGCACCGCCGAGGGCCGCCGCGAAGCCTTCTTTATCATTGGCATCTTCATGGCGGTCTGGATCATCCTCTACGGTGCCGTGCAAGGCAACGCCCCGCGCATCTTAAAAGCCGCCAACGCCACCACCGACGAAGTGGTGCAGAAAGCCATCAACTGGGTTGGCTACCTGACACTGATCCCATTGGGGCTCACCGCCGCAGTGTTGTTGCTTGACACCTCCAACGCTCTGACAGCCATTTTGATCCTAGGTTTACTCATCTTCGGTTTTGTCTTCGCCGTGAACTCCGCGGTGCACAGCTACCTGATCCTTGCCTTCACCTCAGATGAACGCGTCACCATGGACGTCGGCTTCTATTACATGTCCAACGCCGCAGGGCGTTTGTTGGGAACCTTGCTCTCCGGCCTAAGTTACCAGATTGGCGGCCTCTGGCTCTGTCTGTTCACCGCCGCACTTATGTCAGCGCTGAGTTGGCTCGCAGCCCGGCGATTGCGGCAGGGGTAACCCTGCCTCACACCGGCTCCGCTTCCGGATGCAGCGCATCGTTGAGCCATGCAAGTTCGCTCGGCAAAACCAATCGGTTGATCGCCGCAGAGGGAGTCTTGGGAAGGTCTGCCGCGGCTGCCCGCGCCGCCTTGAGGCCCACTGCATCGCCAGTTTTCAGACAGGTCAAGGCCTTAAGCAACTGAATACCACGATCCATCGGGCGTAGATCCGCCGCCTCTAGCGCGGCCACATGCGCCGCTTCTGGCTGCCCCGCGCCAAGCAATATCCGTGCATTGAAACACAGGCGGTTCACCCGGAACGGATCCCCACTGCCCATCTCTTCATACGCACTCAACGCATCCAGCGCGCCTTCATAGTCACCTTCCAAAAAGGCCTTCTGGGCAATCAGATCGACAATGCCAATGAAGTTCGGATTGATCTCACGTGAGCGCGCAATATCGGACGCAGCCCCCGCCAAATCGCGTTTCACCTTGAGCCGATAGGCCCCGCGCGCCCAGAACACAAAGTCACTGGTGGGGCATTCCGCCACCGCCACATCCAGATCTTTGCCGAGTTGTGTCAGCACCTCTGGCGCCAGTTGCGAGAACTGCACGCTGCTTAGGTTCAACCAGCTCTGCGCCCGCATGGCCAGCGACATGCCGTCACCTGGACTCAACAAGACCGCCCGGTCCAGCGCCGCCAGCCCCTCTTTCCAGTTTGGGATGGTCTGCTTGAAAAACATCGACGCTGCCCGCGCGCGCAGCTCCGATACGCTTAATTGGTTCAGGCTCAAATGCGCCAAGCGGTCGCCATCGCGTTGAATGGTCTGGATCCGCACATCGCCTTCCAGCCGCGGCATCAAGTCGTCCACAAAAGCAAATGGATCACTTGGATCACCCTCATACGTGCCGGTCCACAGCGTCTGCATTTCCTCCCGTAGGATCAGCGACATGGTAAACCGCGCTCGCGCGCCCGCGACCCGCAGTCGTCCGCGGATCAGGAAGTCCGGTGGCGTCATTTCAAGGTTTTCCGTATCCACGGTGCTTACGCCGGTGCGACGATGGGAATGCTGTACCAGCCCATCATGCAAATCCTCGGCGATGGCTTGTGTGTCGGCGGTTTCCGGTGCCGCCACAAACCGTTCAAACCCCACCGACGGCAACGCGCCGATGTCTGGCGCGGTGGTCAGGTTTGCCGGCCGCCACTGATACAAGCGGATCGGCTTGGCGATGTTTTTCAGATTGAACACACCCACGTCTTTGAGCTCTTCCTGCCGCTCGCTGGACAGCGCTTGAAACAGGTCTTCGGAAAACATCGCCCCACCAGGAGGCGCTTCGGTCTCAATCCGCTGGGCAATGTTCACCCCATTTCCGTAAAAATCGGCCTCATCCTCGACGATCTCACCAATGTGACAGCCAATGCGCAACTTGATCACCTCATGCTCCGCCAGGCTGCTCTGCACTTCTTCGGCACAATCGAGCGCTTCTTCCACGCTTGGGAAAGACAAAATCCAGCCGTCGCCCATCCGTTTGAGCACTTCACCGCCATGGTTCGCGGCAACAGGTTCCAGATGTGTCTTGCGCAGCTCCTGTACGGAAGCCACGGCCAGCGCCTCGTCCTCGCCCATCAGGGCCGAGTACCCTACCAAATCCGCACACATCAAAGTGGTCAATCGCCGGCGCATGAATGTCTTCCCTGACAATAAAGGGCGCGCGTGTTGTTGATCCCGCGCGTGCCCCAACCCTGGCCCAGAATCTTGGGTCAGAGAAGCGCGTTATCAAGGGGGATGCCCGGAAATTCCAAGCAAGGGTGCGCACAAAGCCTGTGCGGGACGGCGTCTTTAGAGGCGGAGTTTGGGAAAGGCCAGCGGTTTTGTGGTCACAAGTTTGTGGGGGAGGGGACAACACTCCTCGTGTTTATGAATGATCTTGCACGGGAAGCTTTGGTAGGTAGCTAGGATAACTTTGAGGTCACACAGCTCGGCAACGCCGAGCCGCGCCCGACCCTCCCCATGGGAGGGCGCTTTCAGCACCATCCCAGGGTCAGGCGCAGCTCTCCTTTAAAGCTCAGTCAAAGGTTCTACCGGATCACTTGTTATCTGGATCGCACCCCATTGCCGACAGAGTTTTGCCTAGCAAGATCCCTAGAGGGACCGAGCCAAGGTTCTCTGTGAAGCAATCCCCTGCCTGCAAACCGTCGCGCGCAGCGTGACGGATCGCACCCGACCCCGTCCCCCAGGGCGGGTGCGATTTTCTGACAGCTACGCCTGACGGGACGCTGGGGAAACGCGGACGAGGATGTGACAAGCGGAGAGCCGCCCTCGGGATCGGGTGCGACCCTCTGTTGTGATTACCCTCCAATCAAGGCCACAAGTTTCTCGATCAACTCTGAGACAGTTTTCATTCCATCCGGCAGCGAGACGGCAGCAACGGCAGCTGATCCAGCAGCTGTACCGGCAGCAATGAAGAAGGCTTTGCCGCCTGCGCGCAACCAGTCGTCAGCAACCGAACCGCAATATTTCGCCATTGTTGTGGCCTTTTTCGCAAACCACTTTGCAATTAAGAGGAGTCTTGACGGGGACGGCTGTGATTTTTGAACCTCTTCTTCAAGTTCATCCAGTTTGTCCCAAATCAACGTGACATCCGTTTGGAATAGTCCGATCGTATCGTCGATCGCCTCAGGTGGCTGATTGTGCAATCGACTGGGAAGAGCGTCGAGTTGCTTAACTTTCGCAAGCTGTTCCTTCAAAGCCACCACTTCGCGCTCAAGTTCCCACTTGGCTTCAATCTGCGCAATCTCCCGTGCAACCGCTTCTGGGCCCGAATCCCAAATGTCGCCGGAGATCAGAGCCACACGGCGTTGGAGTTCCCAGTCCAACGGGACGCCATCCAGTAACCCTTGGTACCATCTCCGCCAATACGCAAAGGTCGAGGCACGGTGAAACTCTCTGTAGGTAGGGAGGTCTTTGTCTCTTTCGAAAGGTTGTCCAAGATCGTGCCAAAGTGGTGTTGCAAAAAGTCGATCAAAATCAGTTTCGCAGTCCAAAACGCAGGCTTTTGCAACATGCGCGACAGCATCATCATATTTGGCGTTGGCCTCATGGCCACTGCGGGGGAAGTGCGTACTAGACAGAAAAGTCTGATTTTTTGCGAAACTAGCGTGGCTGATACCCACTGAATGAAAGGCACTCAGTTTGCCTGTTTGATTGGGATCAATGATTGCTCGAACTGCCGTGTAGGCTATGGTGTTGTGTGCCAACTTGAACGCATCTTTCCTAGCTGCGAACTTGACTGCGTTGACTAAACAGGCGTGCAGGTCATCACTTTCAAATTTCAAAAAACAAAGGCTTTGAATAAGGTATCTGCAAACTGGAAAAAGGTACCTTGAACTGACATCGGTGTGCGATCCAAAACTTGGATCAAAGAAGTTTCTCAAGCCGCTTCTTATGCTCAATAAGTCTTGGGTGTTTTGATCGAGTTTCACAAACGCTTGGTCAAAATCGTGAAATGCCTCTCGCACAACATCAATTGAATCGTAGTCGGCCACCCAAAATCCCCAATTCTCTTAAATAACCCGTCCCGCACCCTACAGCGCTGCTTGACCAATACAAGATTCCCCCTCATATCCCGCTGCATGAGCACAGATCTGTCCAAAATCCGCAATTTCTCCATTGTCGCCCATATCGACCATGGCAAGTCCACCCTCGCTGACCGCCTCATTCAGGAGACGGGCACGGTGGAAGACCGCGATATGAAAGAACAGCTGCTCGACAGCATGGACATCGAGCGCGAGCGTGGCATCACTATCAAGGCCAACACCGTGCGCATCGACTACAAGGCGGATGATGGCGAGACCTATGTGCTCAACCTCATCGACACCCCCGGTCACGTCGACTTTGCCTACGAAGTCTCCCGTTCCATGCGTGCGGTGGAAGGCTCGCTTCTGGTGGTGGACAGCTCCCAAGGGGTAGAGGCGCAAACACTCGCCAACGTCTACCACGCGATTGAGGCTGACCACGATCTTGTGCCCGTGCTCAACAAAATTGACCTGCCCGCGTCTGATTGTGATCGCGTCGCGGAACAGATCGAAGATGTCATCGGCATCGACGCCACCGGCGCCATTCAGGTCTCTGCGAAAACCGGGCAGGGCATTCATGAGACGCTTGAGGCCATTGTCAAAGAACTCCCGGCCCCGACTGGTACGCTTGACGCGCCGCTCAAGGCGATGCTGGTGGACAGCTGGTACGATGCCTACCTCGGCGTGATCGTGCTTGTACGCATCATGGACGGCACCCTCAAAAAGGGCCAGCGCGTCAAATTCATGTCCAATGGCACGCTGCATTCGGTGGACCGTGTCGGCGTCTTCCGCCCGGAAATGCAGATGGTCGACAGCCTCGGCCCCGGCGAGATCGGCTTCCTGACCGCCTCGATCAAACAGGTGCGCGACACCCGTGTTGGCGACACCATCACCAATGATCGCAACGGCACCGAAACCGCTCTGGACGGCTTTAAGCCCGCTCAGCCGGTGGTGTTCTGTGGTCTCTTCCCGGTCGACTCCGCCGAATTTGAAGATCTGCGCGACGCCATCGACAAGCTGGCGCTCAACGACGCATCCTTCTCTTTCGAAATGGAAACCTCCGCCGCGCTGGGCTTTGGCTTCCGCTGCGGCTTCTTGGGCCTGTTGCACCTCGAAGTTATCCGTGACCGGATTGAGCGTGAATACAACATCGAGCTCATCACCACCGCGCCGTCGGTGATCTATCACGTCTACATGAAGGGCAAGGAAAACGAGCCCGCCGAGATGATCGAGCTGCACAACCCCGCAGACATGCCCGACATGTCCAAGGTCGACCACCTCGAAGAACCCCGCATCAAGGCCACCATCCTTGTGCCGGACGAATACCTCGGCGACGTGCTCAAGCTCTGCCAGGACCGCCGCGGCATCCAAGAAGACCTCACCTACGCCGGCTCCCGCGCCATGGCGGTCTATGACCTGCCGCTCAACGAGGTGGTGTTTGACTTCTACGACCGTCTGAAATCGGTGACCAAAGGCTATGCCTCCTTTGACTATCAGATGACCGGCTACCGCGAAGACAATCTCGTGAAGATGTCCGTGCTGGTGAACGACGAGCCGGTCGACGCGCTCTCCATGATGGTGCACCGCGACCGCGCCGAGCAACGCGGCCGGGCGATGTGCGAAAAGCTCAAAACGCTCATTCCGCGCCATATGTTCAAAATCCCAATTCAGGCGGCCATCGGCGGCAAAGTCATCGCGCGTGAGACTTTGTCAGCCCTGCGCAAAGACGTGACGGCCAAGTGTTACGGCGGCGACGCCACGCGGAAACGGAAACTGCTGGATAAGCAGAAAGCCGGTAAGAAAAAGATGCGCCAGTTTGGCAAGGTGGATATTCCGCAGGAGGCGTTTATTTCCGCGCTCAAAATGGACGACTAGTCCATTTTCGAGCGCGAGTGCGCGGAAGCGAAGGCCGCGCCTTCGCGGGCGCACCCCGGTCCTTAAGGCGCGATACGCCAGCCTTTGTGACACCGCCACTGAACAGTGGCGGTGGGCTGTTTATGGTTATGCATTGCAATCATGGATTGTATTCCGGTGCCAATCTTGTCATGACTCGACCCGGAGGGGAAACGCTTGAAATATTGGGCACTTATTTTTCCATTGGCGCTTGCCGCGTGTAACACAACCGTTGATAACACCTCGCTCGAAGCTCCCGACGTACCAGAGAAACAAGCCGTCGCAGAACCGGTTTTGTCATCCGTTCTTGTTACCAACAAAAAGCCAACCTATGGCAATCGCAGCTTGTTCATGAAAACTTCCGAATGGAAAGACAAGCACTTTGAGCACCCAAACAGGCAATATGGTAATATCACCTACTACTACTTTTCGCGGGTTGCAAAGGTAGGGTCCGCGGAGTGTGGCCTTACACTGGATGCACATTATGTGAGCGGGGCTGACGCAATTGGCAGGCGAGCGATCTTTCAGAACCGGGATGCACTCAAAGCGAAACTGAAAGAAGTCGATGCTAAGTTTAGCCGCGACTACGGCCCATTTGGCGCGAACGATCAAGCAGCTCGCTGCCGCGCTATGCGCCAAAACATTGCAGACAAAACTCTGTTGGGTGCACTGTTTTTCACGGAGTAGAACCACGAATTGAAAAAGGCTCTTCCTGAAGTAAATGGTGTCGGGCCGCTCAATTTGAGCGGCCTTTTACATTCTCCAGACTTGCCCTACCCCGTGGATCGCGCCCTACCCCGAGGGCGGTTGTCCACTTGGAACATCCCTGTCCGCACATCTCCCACGTCCCGTCTGGCGCAGCCGTTGCAAAATCGCACCCGCCGTCAAACCGAAGGTTTGCCTCCGGCAAAACGGGGGGCGGGGTCGGGCGCGATCCGGATCAAAGATCCGGAGAGGTTTGGCTGCTTTTTATTACACGAAGGCGTCGCATTTCGCTCACACCTTTTTCCGTCAACTGCCAAAAGTTGGCTAGATGACCTGCTTGAGTTTTTAGCCGGCCAACTGAAATTAACCCCAACGCTTCGAACTGGACGCGAATGGTGTTAAGGCTCTCTCTCGTAAGCTCAAATTTGTATTCCACGTGGTTTGAAACACGTTGTTCCTGTCTGACGTCAGCGCTTATGGGGCCAAATAGGGCGATTTGATAAGAGAGTGTTTCTGGCTCATCGTGACCACCGAGGAGTGGACGATGAGAAAGAAAACTAAGAGCCCTGGCGAGAAGATC
>Ga0189290_100184_pt1 | contig 36500 bp, 35 predicted proteins | sample UW140minimetaG_FD_130318 | JGI IMG/M metagenome (GOLD analysis project Ga0189290, IMG submission 130318) | Marine microbial communities from the Costa Rica Dome - UW140 mini metaG | ecosystem: Environmental > Aquatic > Marine > Oceanic > Photic zone | place: Costa Rica: the Eastern Pacific...
AAAAATGTTGAAGGATTGTACAGAATATTAAAATTATACGAAAAACAAAAACGATGAAGTTTATGACCCAAGCACTAAATATTATAATGCACAATAAACACTCTGGGATATTTTACATAATATTACACATCTAAATTATTATAACGAAGCCACAATTAGCTTGTACATAATTACTAGATATAAACCTAAAGGCATTATATCATTAATTATGTCAAATATCGCTAAAAAGCGCTATTACGCTAATTGTTATAAAATGTACTATAATGTTCTGCGTTATGTAACTTGAGCTTTGGTTAAAAGCGAAAGTTCTTCTACAGTTTCTTCAAAAAATTTATTCTCAAAAGTTTCTTTAAAAATGTAATGGAATACGCTTTGCCCGAAGCAACGATAGGAGCGAAGTGGGAATGTGTATGAAATGGCTAATTTATCTAACGATTTAATTTTATCTCAAAATATGATATATAATTAAATAATTATCCTATTTTTAATCTTCAAATCCCTAAGTATAATGAATCGTATTAAGGAAGTACTTGAAGAGAAAGGAATCAAGCAAACATGGCTAGCCGAAAAGCTCAAAAAGAGCTACAATATGGTGAACTCATATGTGCAGAATAGGAGACAACCAAGTATTGAAGATTTAAATCGAATCGCTGAAATACTAGATGTAGATGTTAGAAACCTCCTTGTTGGAAATAAAGATTAGAGCCCTAAATGAAATTTAACGAAGATTCAAGAGTAAAAATACCAAGCATACTGCACTTGACAAGATTAGGTTATGATTACCTGCCTTTGAAAGATGTAGAATGGAATTTAGACAATAACATCTTTACAGATGTATTTCTAAAGAGTGTAATTAAAATCAATGATGGTTTAACAGAAGATGATGCCAAGCGATTATTGGACGAAATCTCTTTATCGTTGGATAATGAAGATTTAGGGAAAGCCTTTTACAAGCGATTAACCCAAAAATCAGGCGTTAAGCTGATTGACTTTGAAAACTTTGATAACAATACATTCAATGTAGTTACAGAGTTAACCTACAAAAAGGATGAAGACGAGTTTAGACCAGATGTGATTCTATTAGTAAATGGAATGCCTTTGGTGTTTATTGAAGTTAAGAAACCGAACAACCAAGATGGTGTATTAGCTGAGAGAGAGCGTATTAATACACGTTTTCAGAATAAGAAATTTAGAAAGTTCGTTAACATTACGCAGTTGATGGTATTCTCCAATAACATGGAGTATGATGATGGTTCACCTTTACCGATAGAAGGATCATTTTATGCTGCACCATCATACCATAAAGCTATGTTCAATTATTTCCGTGAAGAGGAGCAATTGGATTTGTCTAAACTATTGAAGCCAGAGGATGATGCAGTAGAGAACATTGTTTTAAAAGACAACAACTTAGTTGGTATTAAGAATAGTGAAGAGTTTTTAACGAATAAAAGCCCTAATTCACCAACCAATAGAATTTGTACTTCTTTGTTTAGCAAAGATCGTTTGGCTTTCATTTTACAATATGCTATTGCCTATGTGAACGAAACAAATGGCTTGCAAAAACACATTATGCGTTATCCGCAACTGTTTGCAACAAAAGCAATTGAGCAAAAGTTAGATGAAGGACTTAAAAAAGGAATCATTTGGCACACACAAGGAAGTGGTAAAACGGCTTTATCTTACTATAACGTAAAACATTTAACGGATTACTACCAAAACAAAGGTATTGTGCCTAAGTTCTATTTCATTGTAGATAGGCTTGACCTTTTAATTCAAGCAGGTAAGGAATTTAGAAGCCGTGGTTTAATTGTACACAATGTAAATTCTAGAGAAGAGTTTGCACGAACCATTAAATCAACGCAGGCAATAGAAAACAACTCTGGTAAAGCAGAGATTACCGTTGTAAATATTCAGAAATTTAAGGATGATCCGAATGTGGTTCGAAACACAGATTACAACCTGAACTTACAACGTGTTTACTTTTTAGATGAAGTACACAGAAGTTACAATCCCAAAGGAAGTTTCTTAGCCAATTTAAGAGAATCTGACCCAAATTCAGTGAAAATTGGATTGACAGGTACACCATTAATTGGTGATGATGTTAACTCTAAAATGCTGTTTGGCGATTACATTCATAAATACTATTACAACAGGTCTATTGCTGATGGGTATACCTTGCGTTTGATTCGTGAAGAAATTGAAACAAGTTATAATCTAACGTTAAAGAAGGCTCTAGAAGAGATTAAGATTCTAAAAGGGAACGCAGATAAAAAGGAAATCTATTCGCACCATAAGTTTGTAGAGCCTATGTTGGACTACATTGTTACCGACTTTGAAAATAGCCGTGTTTCAATGAATGATAATAGCATAGGAGCAATGGTAATTTGCGATTCTGCCGATCAAGCCAAAGAAATGCATAGAATCTTTAGCGAGAAATATGCTGTAAGAGCTGAGAGTATGGCATTGGAAGGCATGGCAATGGCTGCTGAACCTCAAATTAGTTATGGAGAGCGAAAGAAGGATGAAATCAAACTCAAAACTTCTGCTGTTATTTTACACGATATTGGTTCTAAGCAAGATCGTAAAGATTGGGTAGACGAATTTAAAGATGGAAAAATTGACATTCTCTTTGTATTTAATATGCTGTTAACCGGTTTTGATGCCAAACGATTAAAGAAACTTTACATAGGTAGAGTTATTAAGTCGCATAACCTGTTACAGGCCTTAACGCGTGTAAATAGAACCTACAAAGAGTTTAAATACGGTTATGTAGTTGATTTCGCAGATATACAAGGAGAGTTTGATAAAACCAATCAAGCTTATTTTAACGAACTACAAGCAGAGTTAGGTGATGAAATGCAGCATTACTCTGATTTGTTTATTTCGCCAGAAGAAATAGAGGAGAAGATTGATGAAATTAAGGATGCCTTATTTCATTTTGACACCAATAACGCAGAAATATTCTCTCAACAGATTTCACAGATTAACGATCGCAAGCAAATGCTACAGCTTACCAAGGCATTGAACAATGCTAAGAGCTTGTACAATTTGATTCGTTTGTCTGGAAACTATGATTTGTTGGAGAAACTTGATTTTAGAAAGTTAACCATGTTATCCAGAAGAGCACAAGAGCGACTTTCTATGATTAACACCAAGGAAGTACTCGAAACAAGTGCGGATACGACCAATTTATTGAATGTAGCCCTTGAAGATGTCATCTTTGCTTTTACTAAGGTGAAAGAAGAAGAAATGGTATTGGCAGATGAACTGAAAACCATACTACAAAAAACAAGAGAAGGACTTGCAGGTAATTTTGACCCTAAAGACCCTGTGTTTATCTCTTTAAAAGATGAGCTAGAACGCTTGTTTAAAAAGAAGAATTTAAGTGAGGTAAGTAAAGAAGAAATGGAAAAAAACATTGAAGCTTTAACTGCAATACACGAGAAATCAAAAGAACTAGAACGCACCAACAATTTGATTAAGGCCAAATACGAGAATGATGCTAAATACGCACGTATTCACAAGCGATTAATGGAGAAAGACCCATTAACAGATAGCGAGCGTAAATTGTTTGAGGTATTGTGTGAATTAAAAGAAGAAGTAGATAATCACATTTTGCAGAACGCCAAGATTTTAGAAAACGAAAGCTTTGTAAATAAGATGATTTCCAGAATGGTTGTTGTAGAGTTTAAAAAGCAAAACATACCGCTTGATTTGGATAAATCTAAACGAATTATTAGTCTGGTATCAAAAGAATATATGAACGAATATTACGGAAGAACAGCGTAGTAAAATATCGCTGAAAGCAATATTTTAATTTTTGCGAAAAATATGGATAGTAAAGAATTTGAGAAAAAAGTTAAAGAACTCATAGACGACCTTAAAAGTGTATGTGCCACTTATGGCTTAGGAAATGATGGGAATGAGTTTAAAATCATTACCCAAGTATTCTTATATAAGTTCTTAAACGACAAGTTTACCCATGAGGTAAAACAATTAGAACCTGCATTAGCCAATGATGATAACTGGCAAGAAACATTAAGCAATTACAAAAAGGATGATTACGAGATGTTGCTCATGCAATTGAGTGAGGGTACTGCGCTAATACAGCCTAATCATTTTATTGCTTCTTTGTTTCATAAACAAGATGAACCCGATTTTGCCAAACTCTTTGATGACACCTTATTGGATATTGCCAAGTTAAATACCGATATATTCTCTGTAAAAGAAGATGGAGGAGCCAAAGTAATTCTTTTTGATAGAGTTAGTGAGTTTGTAACTATTTCTAAGCGTGATGCTTTTTGCAAAGCCATTATCAATAAGCTTATCAACTTTAGTTTTGAGCGAATTTTTAATGAGAAGTACGATTTTTACGCCACTATATTTGAGTATTTAATTTCAGACTACAACAAAGACAGTGGCGGTAAATATGCTGAGTACTTTACACCGCATGCAGTTGCCAAAATTATGGCTGCTTGTTTGGTCACAGATGATGTAAGCAATGTAACGTGTTATGATCCATCTGCGGGTTCTGGAACCTTACTAATGAATTTAGCGCATGCCATAGGAGAAGATAAATGTACCATTTACTCACAAGATATTTCTCAGAAATCGTCTAGCTTATTACGTTTGAATTTAATCTTGAACAACCTCGTACATTCTATCCAGAATATTATACAAGGGAATACGATTTTACATCCTTATCATAAGCAAGATAGCGGACGGTTAGAACAATTTGATTATATCGTTTCTAATCCACCGTTTAAGCTCGATTTTTCTGACTACAGTGCCGATTTAGATACCAAAGCCAACACCGAACGTTTTTTTGCAGGAATCCCCAAAGTGCCAGCAAAGAAGAAAGAATCCATGGCTATTTACTTGTTGTTTTTACAGCACATCATGCACAGTTTAACTTCAAGAGGTAAAGCAGCTATTGTAGTACCAACTGGTTTTATTACAGCTCAAAGTGGGATAGATAAAAAGATTAGACAAAAAATGGTGGAGAGTAAAATGTTAGCAGGTGTGGTGAGTATGCCAAGTAACATTTTTGCTACTACAGGAACGAACGTAAGTATTTTGTTTTTGGATGCTATCAACACAGGAAATGTTGTCTTAATTGATGCTTCTGGTTTAGGAACGAAAGTAAAGGAAGGGAAGAATCAAAAAACACTATTATCAGAGGCAGAAGAGCAACAAATTATAGATGTATTCAATAAAAAAGAAGTTAAAGATGATTTCTCTGTAGTTGTTTCTTATGACGATATTAAAGCTAAGAATTACTCTTTAAGTGCAGGACAATACTTTGAAGTGAAAATTGAATATGAGGATATTACTCATGATGAGTTTACAACTAAGATGAGAGATTTCGAAAATAACTTAGAGAGTCTATTTATTGAATCTAAGAACTTAGAGAAGAAGATTAAAGAGAATTTGAAATCAATAAACCTGCAAGATGTATAGTTCCGTTCGAATAGGAGATATAGGGGAGGTTGTTACAGGAAGAACTCCAAAGACCAGTGATGAAGAAAATTATGGCTCAGAATACATGTTTATTGGCCCAGGGGACTTGCATCAACATTTTTTAATTACGAGTTCGGCAAAGTCGATATCCTCTAAAGGATTTGCAAGTATTCAAAGTAGTACTATAGAAGGGTTTAGCATTCTTGTTGGCTGCATAGGGTGGGATTTAGGAAATGTCGGTATAATAGATACGAAATGCGCTACAAACCAGCAAATAAATTCAATAACAAAGATTAAAGATGAGTTTAATGGTTACTACATATACTATTGGTTAAAAACTAAGAAAGATTACATATTTCAGATTGCTAATGTTACCCGAACCCCAATCTTGAATAAATCAGGATTTTCTGACATTGAAATAAATATTCCTGCAAAAAAAACACAAGATCAAATAGCCTCTTTTTTGTGTTCTTTAGACGCAAAAATAAAACTCAACAATAAAATCAATACCGAGTTAGAAGCCATGGCAAAACTCATTTACGACTATTGGTTTGTACAGTTTGATTTTCCTGATAAAAACGGGAAGCCATACAAGACTTCTGGTGGTAAAATGGTTTACAACAAAGAGTTGAAAAGAGATATTCCTGAGGGATGGGAGGTGAAAAATATAAATGAAGTTATTGCAGTTAAAGACGGAACACACGATTCTCCTAAATCACAGCATAATGGATTCAAACTAATAACTTCCAAACATTTAAAGCAAGGAGGTTTAGATTTTGAAAGTGCGAATTTCATAACAGAAGAAGATTACATCAATATAAACAAGAGAAGTCAAGTAAATACTGGTGATATTCTTTTCTCAATGATTGGCAATATCGGAACGGTATATAAAATTGAAGAGAAAACTATTGACTTTGCAATTAAAAATGTGGCGTTGTATAAAACATCTACTCATTTGGGAATGAGGAACTATGTCTATATGTATTTACGTGGTTATGATATGCTAAGATATATGGGGAATGTGATTACTGGGAGTATTCAAAAGTTTATTGGTTTAGGCTCTTTAAGAAAGATGCCATTAATGAATGACTCGGATACAATTTCCAAATTTGAAGAGAAGACAAAGTTTATTTTTAAAGAAATGAATGTTTTAAAAGTTCAAAATCAAAAACTAGCCGAACTAAGAGATTGGTTATTGCCTATGTTAATGAATGGGCAGGTTAGAGTAGGAGAGGTAGAGGAGAAATTGGGAATGGTTGCGGAGGATAATGCTAAATATGGAAAAGCATGAGTTTTATTAAAAATTTTGAGCAATGCTAAATAACTTTCAAATAATAGGAATAAGACCTTTAGAAGATTGTCACAAAGATTTTAAAAAGATTCTTAAAACAGAACGGTTATATCTTTTCGATGAGAGATATGATATTGATTATAATGACAATAATGAAATAGTCGATATCGGTTTTAATGTAGAAAAAGACATTGTACCAAGAAATTTTTATTCTAAAGAATTAAATATTCAGATTAATGCTGTAATTGGTGGTAATGGTAGTGGAAAGAGTGCTTTAGCAGAACTATTCTTATATTTTATGTTTTATTATGGAATACAAAAAGAACAAATATCAAGACAACAGAATTCGTCAGATTTAGATAATGATGGATTTGGTGCATTCAGCCAAGTTAAATATACTCAAGAGATAAGAATGATGACCGCATATCTTGATGTTGAACTGGTTTACATTAGTGATGATTTACTTTATCATGTAATTTTAAGAAAAAACAATTTTAATATTAAGGTTTATGAACAAGGTGAACGAACATACTCATTTGTAAAAGAGGAGCCTTTTGAAGATTTTATTTTTCCATTCTATTCAATGTATGTTAATTATTCTCATCATGGATTGAACACTAATGTTGAGGGAGAATGGTTGAGAACATTATTTCATAAGAATGATGGTTATCAATTACCTGTAGTAATTAATCCGTATCGCGTAAAGGGTAATATCGATATAAATGTTGAAAATTACTTGTCTAGAGATCGAGTTTTTACAAATGTCATTGACACCGCAGATGAATCATTAATTCTTCCAAATCTTGAAATCGATTATATTGAGATAGCTAGAGATTCTTCTAAGAAAATAGTTAAAACTGCCCCTTATGAAAAGAGATCGGAAGATTTAGATTTTAAAATCACAACTTTATATAAGACTTTTTTTAAAGATGAAGATTATCCTGTAAAAATTAGCTATTATATGGATGAAGTCGAAAAGTACCTCTTTCGTAAAATAAGAACAATTACAGAAAGATACCTTGACTATAAGCAATACAATAGTATTGTAAATCAAAGCTTACCATATTCCGCTATTGAAGAAACTGAATTAAAATCCTTCTTCCAAAAACTTTATCAAGACCGAAGTCATGTAACATTAAAAATTCGACAATCCCTAAATTTCTTACGTCATGACCTTTATCAAATAAATCATGATGAGGGTTCAAAACATTTTAAACTTAATGAAATAATCAAAAGTATTGATGAATTAAGGGAAGGCCAATTCTTTACAGAGACTATTGATTATTTACCGCCACCAATATTTATGACGAGATTTCACTTCAGAAACAAGTCTCATTTTGATCAATTAAGTTCAGGCGAGAAACAGCAAATCTATTCTATTCACTCGATTATTTATCATCTGAAAAATATTGATTCTGTGCATAAAAGTGTAGATGATAAGCTTAAATACAATTCAGTATTCTTAATCTTAGACGAGATAGAATTATATTACCATCCTCAGGCACAGAAAAAAACGATATCTAGATTGCTTTATGTTCTGGAAAAATCTAAATTAAGCTATGCGAAGAGTTTAAATATAATGTTTTTAACGCATTCGCCTTTTATTTTATCTGATATTCCATCAGAGTTTACTTTAAAATTAAAAGAAGGTAAAATATTTACTAGTCAAAATAAACACAAAACATTTGCAGCTAATATAACAGATTTACTTACCGATTCTTTCTTTCTGGAAAATGGACTAATGGGAGATTTTGCTAAAGAAAAAATTCAGGAAACAATAAATTGGCTCAATTCATTCATCAATGAAAGTAAGGTGAATCCAGAAATTTCTGAAGATATTATAAACCATCATGAAGCACTAATAAAAATAATCGATGAACCTTTATTAAATTATAAGCTTACAGAGATGTTTCAAACTGTTTTTCCTAATAGAATAGATAAAGAAAACACCGCTAGTCAAATTAGAGATTTAGCTCAGAAAGCAGGACTTAATTTAAAAGATTTGATTTAGATGATTTATTTAGGAGAACAATTAGAAGCATTGGATAAGTTTTCATCAGCTATTTATTGCTGGGTTAAAAGTAAACATCTTGGTAGACTAAAAGAGAATAATAAGAATGGTTATAAATGCGATGATTTGGACTGTTCCGTTTGTACAAGAGATTTAAAAAAAATAATAGGTCATGATCGTTTTTTTGATTTTATTATTCCTAAGCTAGATGAAGTAATCAAGGCAAAGCCAGATAAAATGTTACAACTCGAATTAAGGTTAAGAGCAGAATGGTGGATAGAAGTAAATCAAGATGTAAAGGAATTTAATGATGCTTGTTCAGAAATACTTTCCAAAAAAGGTTACCAAGGATGGTTTACTGATACGAAGGGAATGAACTATTATTTAGCAGAATGGTTAGATCAGCACACTTGTACTTTTTGTAATCGACAATATATTTTTACCGCTAGGAAGAATGCTAAAGAAAAAGGAATGACTTGTCAATTTGATCACTGGTTTGACAAAGGTTCTAGACCGTTATTTGCACTTTCTTTCTACAATCTAATTCCCTCATGTTCAGTCTGTAATTCTTCTGTAAAATCTGTGTCTCATTTTAATACGGATGAATATCTACATCCATATCTAGACAAAGATATTTCTTCACGATTTAAATTCTCTTCTATTCCAAATACAGCAACTCAATATGGTATAACCTTTTTGAATGAAAATAAAATGGATGCCAAGACAAAAAGAACATTAGACGGACTGGGAACTAAATTAGTTTATAGTAAACATAGCGAAAAGGAGCTTCAAGATTTAATTGATTTAAGGCTAAAGTATTCCGAGAATTACTTAAAAAACTTGTTGGAAAATACGTTTGAAGGCGAAATGAGTATGACAAAAGAAGAAAAGTACAGATTAATTTTTGGTGTTGAATTAGAAGAAGATAAATATCACAAGCGCATATTTAGTAAGTTTAAAAATGACATTATAAAAGAATTATTATCAATAAAAAATTAAGCAAAATAAAATCTCGATGTTAACCTTGGCCTCATAAAATTTTGGTCAAAACAATAGGAGAAATGAGCGTCCATATTTTAGGGATTTATTAATACTTTTTCTTAAGTGTTTCTATTATACAAGGGATTTCAAAGCAATGTTAACGAGTTCCAATGTTTCCTAAAATATAGCGAATGAGCCGTTAATTGTTTCCAAAATTATATGCAGCCTTGAATTTTTGTTTCTTTTGTTTCAAGACAAAAGATAATGAAACATTAAAAAAAAGGATTATTTGAAGTTCTAAATATAACAAGTGCATAGAATTTTATTTTTACTCACTTATTTAATTATTTGTAAAAACTTTAATGGAGTTCGTGAATCTCGTAAAAACTCGAATTCATAAAATTTATGCTCTTGTGGCAATCCACGAGAATCGTCTAAAATTTTTTATGACGTACATTTTATCGAATACGCGATTTTTAATAAGAGCAAAAAGGTTAGCTTTTATTTTGGCGTTGGCAAGCGTTGGATAATTGTGTGTAAAATAAATTGCTAGAGCAATTTGATTTTATAAAACAATCGAGCGCTTGGTAGCGGCTATTTTACATAACGGCTAATTATAGCTACAAATGTATAGTTCGAATGTTTCTTGAGAATCGCTTATTTAAAAAATCTTGAACAATTGTACAGAATATTCAATTTAAACGAGAAGTAAAACACTAATGTCTAATGACCCAAGTACAAACGTTTATTATGAAAACTACACATACTGGGATATTTTACATAATATTACATTATAGCTATCAAATAAAACTACAAGTTCATAAGCCGTAATTTCTTTTAACATAATATCTGCCGATATAAGTCTAAAGACGTTATATCTGATATTATGCTAAATAGCCTGAAATACGGCTATACAGAAGTTACTGTATATTTGTACTATAATTAATATTATGTAAAATAGACTTTTTGCAATTACACTCTATCAAACAAAAAATTAAAAACGCTACCTCATGTTTATTCTAAAACTTATCTTCGCGCGATGTGGATGTATTTAGGGCTTTTAGCCGCATTATTTTTAGGTTTACATAATTTATGTAAAAAACATGCTGTAAAAGGAAACGAAGTCTTTCCTGTTTTATTTGGAACAATTTTTTCAGGCTTTATATTATTAACACCTATATATATAGCTTCAATATATTTTCCTGATATTATTAAAAATTTAGGATTCAGTATTTTAACTATTTCTTGGCAGCAACATGGTTATATTATTATAAAATCTATAATAATGTCTTCTTCTTGGATTTTAGCTTACCAAGCATTAAAACACTTACCAATTACTATAGTTACTCCAATACGTTCTGCCGGGCCATTTTTCACTTTTATAGGCGCTATTTTAATTTATCAAGAAAAACCAAACTCTTTACAATGGATTGGCTTCTTTTTAATTATTCTATCGGTACTCCTCTATTCTCGTATTGGTAAAAAAGAAGGCATCAACTTTAAACGAAATAAATGGATTTTTGCAATAATTGGCGCTACATTTTTAGGAGCATCTAGTGGTTTATACGATAAGTTTCTTATTCAACATATAAACTTAACGCCATTAACCTTACAGTTTTGGTTTAGTTGGTATACTATAATTATTCTTTTTATAATATTATTAATAACCTGGTTTCCAAAGCTAGAGAAACGAAAAGCTTTTAAATTTCGTTGGACTATTCCCGTTGTTGGTATTTTACTAATAGCAGCAGATTACTTTTACTTTAAAGCTCTGCAAGATCCTGATGCTCTAATCATGCTATTATCTGCAATAAAACGAAGTCAAATATTAATTGCAGTAGTTATTGGAGGGTTAATTTTTAAAGAGCAAAACAAACGAAAAAAGCTAATTCCCCTTGCAGGAATAATGATTGGTGTTGGTCTTATTTTATATTCGTAAAACTAGGGTTAAAATATAACTGGTTAAACCTTTTTCCAAGTCAAGTCTGTATTAAACATAAAACTGCCTATACAATTAAAATTACATTCTTCTGGAGCAATAATTGAAAGAAAAGTTTCATTGTTTGTTCTTCTGTACAAATGATACGTTTTACCAATAATTGGCTCAAAAGTAAAATTTGATTCAAAAATAAGTTTATTACAATTGTAATCATGAAGCATTTGTTCATATTGCAACTTTAGTTCAAAATACTTAGCATTAAGATTATTATTAATTTTGTTTACACTTCTATTTTTCCAAGCAGATGAGTCTGATACAGAAATAACAGGAGCACCAACAGATGTTGGATAAGGTCTTATTGACGCATCATATTTTTGAGATTCAATATTAAAAACTATATTATCAGGCTTTAAATCCTCTTTCATTATTAAACAATTAAAATTAATTCAATTTTTCTATTTGCTGCATTATTTGTTCAGCTTCAAAAGTTTTTTGATCACTTAGCTTCCTATTAATAGTAGAAAATCTATGCGCTTCTTCAAGAAGCTTATTATATTTAGCTTTTAATTTTTCTTTTTCTGATTTTTTTTTAAACAATCCAAACATTTTTTTAAGTTAAATTATAGAAATCTTTTACCAATATTTATACGTTAGGCCTTCCTAAAAGTCGCTTTTCAATTTTCCTTTTCTTGGCTGTTAACCTTTTCATTATATCCATTAAAGTAGAATCTTTTGTTTCTTTATAGATTTCGTTTATGGCTAATATAAGTCGTTTAGCCTCTCTTGACGCTACTACTCTATCACTTGTAGACATATGACTCATTTTAGCGTTTTCAAATACTGTTGCTTCTTTTAAAATATCCATAATCTTTTTTGTTTAATCATATTCAAATATAGTTAAACAAAATAAAAATATTTACTTGTTAAGAATATTTTAACAAATCTACAGGTGTACTCAGTTGATAATAAACTAAAAGGATATAAGCGCTGGTAATAAAATTCTATATTTTGCATATTACTTAGGCTAGAAGTTTATTTTTGTAATTTCTTTATTCTAAGAATATGCCTCTAAATAAAACTAAAATTACTATTGGTATTCTTGCACACGTAGATGCTGGAAAAACAACCTTAACTGAAGGTATGTTACATACTTCTGGCGCTACTAGACAGCGAGGAAATGTAGATAAAGGCTCTGCTATTACCGATGGTTTAGAGATGGAAAAAGAACGCGGTATTTCTATTAAAACTGCTACAGTAGATTTTGAGTGGAACAATACCATTATTACTTTAGTAGACACACCTGGACATATAGATTTCTCTTCTGAGGTAGATCGTGCACTTTCAGTGTTAGATGTTATAGTACTAGTAGTTTCGGCTGTAGAAGGCGTACAAGCCAATACGCTTAATATATGGGAATCATTACGAGAAAGAAATATTCCTGTTTTAATTTTTATCAATAAAATTGATAGAAACGGTGCCGATATAGAACAGGTATTTGCAGATTTAGAAGCAGATTTACATACCCAATTATTTGCCTTAAATTATGCAGATATAAGCAATCCAGATTTACCAAAACTGGTTTCTTTTTTAGAGATTACCCCTTACCTATTTCAGCCAATTATTGAAAAAAGCTTCGAGAATTTAACAGAATACGATGATGCTTTTTTAGAGGCTTTTTTAGATGATAATCTTCCAGAATTAAAAATAATACAACGCAAAGTAATTAGCCAAATTTCATCTCAAAAAATAGTACCGTTATTATTTGGAAGTGGTAAATTAGATATGGGTATTGCGGATCTATTAGACACTATTACTACAGTATTTAAAAGTAACACACAAAATACAGATAACAACTCTGCTAAAGTATTTAAAGTAGAATACGATTCTAGATATGGTCGATTAGCTCATGTAAAATTATATGGTGGTTATATTAAAAACAAAGACAGTATTTGGTCTCAACAATTAGAAAAAGATATTAAAATTAATCAGATACTTAAACGCAAACTTGGTGCTTTTGAGCCTGTTGGCGAGTTATATCCCGGAGACATTGGTGCCATAACAACATCCGATGTTATTTTAGCTGGAGATGTTTTAGGCGAAACCACTTATGCTAATGCCTACAACACAATTACTCAGCCCGTACTAAGTGTACAAGCCATTGCCGATAATGATAAAGATTATCAGAAACTTGGCGAGGCTTTAGAATTGCTAAATATAGAAGATCCTCAACTAGATTTTAAGTGGTATAAAGAAGACCGTGAATTTCATTTACGAATATTAGGTCCAATTCAAACAGAAGTTCTTAAAGACAGCTTATTACAACGTTTTAATATTGCTGCACACTTTTTTAAACCTAAAGTCATTTATAAAGAAACACCTAAGCAAACAGCCGAGGGTTATGTACGTTATTGGATGCCTAAGCCTTGTTGGGCTATAATGACATTTTTAATAGAACCTGGGCCTAAAGGCAGTGGAGTACAATTTGAATCTAAAGTACGTACTACAGATATTTCTGCTAAATATCTAAACGAAGTTAAACGTGCTATTCCGTGGTCCCTTCGTCAAGGTGTTAAAGGTTGGGAAGTTACAGATATAAAAATTACTTTAACAGAAGGGTCTGAACATAACATACATTCTAATCCAGGAGATTTTTTATTAGCTACACCAATGGGAATATTAAGAGGGTTAGAACTTGCAGATACCGATTTATTAGAACCTATGTATGCCTTTCAAATAAAAGCACACCAAGATACATTAGGTGCTATTTCTAGCGATTTAAATAAAATGAATGCACAAATTGATGCACCAGAATTTAATGATACTAGCTTCACACTAACTGGAAGAGTTCCAGTAGAACTAGCTATGGATTATGGCATTAAGTTCTCCGCTACAACATCTGGTAAAGGACGCTTAAAACTAAACTTAGATGGCTATGAAAAAACGACAACAACTGAAGAAAAGATACGTAATTATAAAGGTGTATCGCCTCTAGACGAAGCGCAATGGATATTACACAAACGTGGTGCTTTTAAAGCAGACGAACGTAAGAATTGGTAATTTACTATTGGGCTTACTCTATTTCAAATTTATAACCTACACCGTGAACATTTGTAATTTTAATAGCGTCATCGTCTTGTAGTTTTTTGCGAAGTTTAGAAATGTATGTATCTAAACTTCTCCCTACAAATACCCCATTATCTTCCCAAACTTTTTTATTAAACTCGTCACGTTTAATAATTTGGTTAGGATTAGCTACTAGTATCTCTAAAAGTTCACATTCTTTTTTAGATAAACTAATTTCTTCAGCTTCCTTAACTAGTTTATTTTGCTCTGGGTAAAAACGAAAACGTCCTACTCTTGTATAGTCTTCACTAGGAGTTTCTATTGTATCCACTACTTGTTGTTGTTTTCTTTTTAATATAAAAACATCTAACAATAACAGTAAACATACAAATCCAATAATATATATCAATATTTGTTCCTTAAAAAAAAGATCCTCTCGCTTAGTAAATTTTATTTCAATAGTATAACAACCTTTAGGCAAATAGCGTCCAGAACAAGGTATAATTGTATTTTCTTCAAAAACACTCATTTCATAACTATACCCTACTAATTGCTCGTAACATTGCAATACAGAAACACGATAATGTTTAGATAATTCAATCTTAGTAAATGTACTATCTACAATAGTTACCAAATTATTAGGCTCAAAAGACAATTCTTTTTCAAAAGATAAGAGGTAAATATTTTCTTTATCATTTACCACTGGTAAAATTAATGATGTAGAATCTTTATTAGATAGTAATAACTGATTTCCTATTTCTCTAATTGCAATTTTTGCTCGGTCGTTAAACGTCTCTTGTTCTTTTTTTGATTTAAAAAATAAAACAGCAGCTATACCTAACAAGAACAATACGATATAAATATGTATATATTTCTTACTCATAATTTATGCAAATAACATGTAATTTCATGACTTTTTACAACTGTTGACACTTCTTTTACACTTTTTTGACACTTTTTGCGAGTGCTACTAATAGTTTTACCATCAGAATTAATCATAAAACAAACAGACATGAAATCACGTATTCTATTACTTGTTATTGCAATTTGCTCATTATCAATTAGTACAGCACAAGAACAACCTTTAAAAATTAACAAAGCTACAAGTCAATTAAAATGGATTGGAGAATATACCTTTTATTTTGGTGGACACGATGGAACAATCAATTTTAAAGAAGGACATTTCTTAAAATTAGGAGATGTTATAACAGGTGGAGAATTTATTATAGATATGACTTCAATAATATGTCTAGATTTAGAGTCTCAAGAAGCAAAAGATGGATTGGTTAAGCATTTAAAAGACCCCGATTTTTTTGATGTTGCCAACCATAAAGAAGCTAAACTGGTAATTACAAGTGTAAAATACCATACAACTACTACAATGAAAGTATCTGCTGATTTAACCATTAAAGGTATAACAAAGCCCATAAAATTTAATGCAGAAGTTGATTTTGAAAAAGAACAAATGACCACTCGTTTTAAAATAGACAGAACACGTTGGGGTATAACTTATAATAGCGATATAAAAGATAATGCCATATCCGACGCTATAGGTTTTGAAGCTACTTTAATTTTAAAGTAATGAAATAAATAATTACATCTATAGCTCTGTTATTGTATTATTTACAAAGTAATATATAGCAAGATAAATTAAAAGAAGATATACTTATAGCAGATAGCTCTTGGTTAAAAGAAGTCATCCCCTTTCCTATAGGTTTTGCTCCAGAAATTAAATATGAAGGTTATGAAGATATTCGTTTTGCAAAGCACTGGAGAGATAAAACTAGACCCGAATTTTGGTCTTATCTATTTTCTTGGCATGTAAATGGAGAAATAAAACCTACTGTAGATGAATTAGAGACTAATTTAAAACATTATTACAATGGACTCATGGGAGTTGTTAATAAGGATAAAACATTTAAAGTTCCAGAAAGCAATATTCTTTTAATAGCGACAGAAACATTAGATAACAAGATTCAATTTATTGGAAAAGCTAGAATTTATGATTCGTTTCATACCAAAGAAATTATTACTTTCTATATAAAAGTAACTTATCAATATTGTAAAGTTTCCAATGTATCAGATATTTTTTTTAAACTATCACCACAAGAATTTAATCATAACATATGGCAACGCTTTAAAACTGTAAAACAAAAAGATGATGCCTGTAAATAAATAAAATAAAAGCTTAGAGATTATTTTTATAAGTAACTCTAAGCTTTACTTGTTTTAAATAACTAACCACTACTCTACCTACAATTAACTCAAATAATTTCTAAATAAAAAGTTAATTAAACCTATGTATATTAATAGTAGGCTCAGTGTTTCTTAAATTTGTTTAATCACTAGATCTTAAAACTCCCTTTAAGGTACAATAATTAAACGTCTATGAATAATTTTGAATATATAAATCCTACCAAAATTATATTTGGTAAGGACACTATAAAAAAAGTAACACAAGAAATCCCCACAAATGCTAAAGTATTACTACTCTATGGAGGCGGAAGCATTAAACGAAATGGTATTTACGATCAAGTAAAAACAGCCTTAAAAAGCGTTGAAGTATTAGAGTTTGGAGGCATTCCAGCAAATCCTGAATATTCTGTTTTAATACAAGCTCTAAAAGTTATTAAAGAAGAGAAAATAACCTTTTTATTAGCTGTTGGCGGAGGTTCTGTAATAGATGGCACCAAATTTTTAGCATCTGCTGCTTTATATGAAGGCGATACTCCATGGGATATTTTAAAAAATGGAATACGAACTATCAAAGGCATGCCATTTGGCACAGTATTAACGCTTCCAGCTACTGGATCGGAAATGAATTCGAGTGCCGTTATAACCAATGCTGAAACAAAAGAAAAACTGGGCATGGGAGGTCCTGGATTATTTCCAACCTTTTCTATTTTAGACCCTCAAGTGGTTACTTCTATACCTAAACGACAACTAGCCAATGGTATTACAGATGCTTTTACACATGTATTAGAACAATACATGACCTACCCTATTGGAGCTAAGTTACAAGATCGTTTTGCAGAAAGCATATTACAAACCTTGATAGAGATAGCCCCAACAGTATTAGAAGACCCTACTAATCATGAAGCTACTTCTAATTTTATGTGGTGTTGTACGATGGCCTTAAATGGATTAATACAAAAAGGTGTCCCTACAGATTGGGCCATTCATGGTATAGGTCATGAATTAACAGCTTTATATGGTATAGATCATGCAAGAACTTTAGCTATAGTAGTACCAAGTCATTACAAGTTTAATTTTGATACTAAAAAAGAAAAACTAGCACAATACGGAACACGTGTTTGGAATATTACCGAAGGTAATACTGAAACTATAGCACATATCGCCATAGAAAAAACGGAAGCTTTTTTCAACTCCTTAGGTATAGACACTAAATTATCTAAATACACTCCTGAATATGAAGGAACTGCCGAAACTATATCTAAACGCTTTATAGATCGTGGCTGGTTAGGCATTGGTGAGCATAAATCCTTAACACCTGATAATGTAAAAGAAATTGTAAAAATGTCTTATTAAACTTATCATAAACACACACACAAAAAGCCTGTATCTCAACAAATACAGGCTTTTTCTTGTATACAGAATTATTTAATGACTATAAAAATAGTTTTATTACTATATTTATAGTCATAAGTCGAAAAATATTATATATTTGCATCATGAATGAATTAACAAAAGCCGAAGAACAGGTTATGCAATATGTCTGGAAGTTAGAAAATGCCTTTCTTAAGGACATTGTAGATTCTTTTCCAGAACCTAAACCAGCATATACAACCATATCTACTGTAGTAAGAGTTTTAGTAAAAAAAGAATTTTTAAAATTTGAAACCTATGGTAAAGTAAGACAGTATGCTCCTACTATTAGTAAAGAGCATTATTTTAAGAAGCATATGAAAACTGTAATAGGTAATTTCTTTAGTGGTTCTACTAGTAAATTTGCTTCTTTTTTTACTAATAATGAAGACATTAACCTGTCAGAATTAGAAGAAATTAAGTCTATGTTAGATGAAAGAATAGCAACTTTAAAAAACAAAAACGATTAATAATAACATGTATTACCTTTTTCAAGTTTCTGTAGTTTTCTCTGTATTATATATATTGTATATATTAGTATTTAGTAAACTTACTTTTCATAAGACTAATAGAGCCTTATTATTATTGTTAATACCAATATCATTTGTTATACCCCTATCTAACATATTTTTTCCTGCAATTACGGAAACTGTAATAGAAGTCCCTTTGTTTGAAATTATAAACACTCAACAATTCAATGCTATAAAGCTTCATAAAGATAACGCTATAACCTCTTCTATTAATTTTTCGTTTATAATAATTACAGTATATGTTATTGGTTGTATTATATGCTTAACAAAATTCTATCTCACAAACAAAAAAATTATAGCGTTACAGAAGCAGTCTACAACAATAAAAAAAGAGAATCATTCTATAATTATAGCCGACACTCCAATTATATTCTCTTATTTTAATTGGATTTTTATTCCTAAACATAAGGCTAATGATTATGACAAATTAATTATAGAGCATGAGAAAACACATATTAAATTAAAGCATTCAGTAGACTTAATAGTTGTAGCTTGTTATATTCTTATATTTTGGTTTAATCCATTCGTTTATTTTTATCGTAAAACATTAAAGTCGGTGCATGAATACCAAGCAGACAAAGGTGTTTTAAAAACAAATGTAAAAACATCTTATTATTTGCAATTGCTAGCCAATAGTATAAATATAAACAATACAAATAATCTATATAGTTATTTTGATTATCCAGAAATAAAGAAAAGAATAGAAATGATAACACAACAAAACTCTAAGTCTGTTTTTAAATTAAACTACATAATACTATTTCCTATTTGTTTTATATTAATGTCTGCATTTACAAAACCAAACATTAAACCTGTAGAGATAATACAAACAGTTACTAAAAGCGCAAAGAACACACCTCCATTATTCGTATTTCCTATAAAAAATGCTACTAAAAAAGACATTTCTTCTTTTTATGGAAAAACAAGACATCTAATTAAAAACAAAAAAAGAGAAAAGCATGGAGGAATAGATATTCGTGCTAATCTTGGTACACCTATATATGCAGCAGCAGATGGGACAATTGTAAAAGCTGCAATGGAAGGCAATTGGGGAAATTTAATAATTATAAAACATAGCGATGGTTTCGAAACCTGGTACGCACACTTAAAAGACTTTACTGGCCTTGAAAATAAAAAAGTGAAAAAAGGAGATCTTATTGGCCATGTTGGAGTTACCGGAGCCTCTTCTGGTCCTCACTTACATTTTGAAATAAAGCAAAATAATAAAAGGTTAAACCCTTTAAACTACTTAAAGTAACAATACATCTCAATAAATCAAATCTTAAAAAAATTAATTTTAACTGCTTATAATTTTTATAAGTATAGGGCAATTATGTCCAATATAATACGTTAAATAATATTATGAAATCTGTTCTCCTACTTTTATGTTCCATTTGTATCTATATAAATGGATACGGACAAACTAAAAACCTACTCAATTTACAACAAGATATTGTAGGTCAATTAATAGAGCAAGACTCTATTGCAAAGTTAAAAACTAAAAACGATAGTTTGCCAAACCCATGGTTAACAGAGTTTTGGAATACAAAAACCTATAATCCTTACAAAAAAGAAACAAAAACCTACCCTTTTAATATTGTTTTTAACGACAGTACATACGCTTCTCCTATAGATCGTAAAAAAGTAATCACTTCTCGGTATGGCTGGCGAAACAGAAGAGCTCATAAAGGTATAGATATCGATTTAGTAACAGGTGATAGTGTTCGTGCTATGTTCGATGGTAAAGTCCGTTACGTAAACTACCATTCTGGACATGGAAGAACAGTGGTTGTTAGACATTATAACGGACTAGAAACAGCATATACACATTTATCTAAACAATTAGTAAAAGTAAATGATATTGTTAAAAAAGGGCAAGCTGTGGGCAAAGGAGGCACAACAGGAAATGCCAGAGGAAGTCATTTACATCTAGAGGTAAGTTTTAAAGGCATTTATATACATCCAGAATATTTATTTAATTTTAATAAAGATAATACCATACGCTCCCAAAATATATGGGTTACAAAAAAATGGGCTACTCCATATATTCACAGTTCAAAAAGACAAAGCAAAATTAAAGTCTGTAATACTTATGATGAAGCCATAGAAAGCGAAAAAAAGCAAGAACAAATCTACGTTGTTAAACGCGGTGATACATTGTCCAAAATTTCTAATAAATATCAGGTCTCTATAACTTCCCTTTGCAAAACTAATGCTATTAAAAAAAGTAGTACTTTAAAAATTGGGCAGAAATTAGTATTAGTGCAGTAGTATATCAATACTTTTTACTATTTATTTTTGTTTGTATTTTTACATTTGATATATAGTATTATATGAATGTAAGCTTTCAGAAAACAATTGATTTTATTTCAAATTGGATAGAATTATCAGAAAAAGAAGTAGAGTTAATTAGTTCTAATTTAATCGTAGAAACATTTAATAAAGGAGATGTTATCTTAAATCAAGGTCAAACATCTACTACTCTAAAGTTTGTTATTTCAGGCATATACCGTGTATATCAAATAAAAAACGGGAAAGAAATTACTAGTTATTTTAATTACGAGCACAGAAACCCCTTAGTTGCCTCTTTTACTAGTCTTCTAAAAAACGAACCTAGTAATGAAATTATAGAATGTATTACCTCAGGACAATTAATATCCATTGAATATACTAAATGGGTTTCGTTTTACAAGGTAAGTAATGCTCTTAATACTTTTGGTCGTTTAATGGCCGAACAAAACTATTTATTAGCCATAGATAGAATTGAATCTTTACAATATAAAACGGCAACAGACCGCTATAATAGCTTTATTACATTATACCCAAATTTGCTTAATTTAATACCAATGCATTATATCGCATCGTATTTAGGCATAACTCCAGAATCTTTAAGTAGAATTAGAAAAAAACTCTAAATCCAAAATTCTTACCATACATCAATGCACATTTTTTTAGTATCTAATACCTTTGAATACCTAAAAATAATATTGTTATTATATGTGCAATGAAACTTTTATAAATAATCTATTAATAATAGAAATTGATAATTTTTTATCTAAAATCGAAGTTGAAACTTTATTAAATTCTAAAATTAATTCCTTTAATAAAGCCATAAGCCATTACCCTAGCTATTATAGAGATAATGATCGATTGGTTGAAGATAACAAAGAAGTTTCTTCAAAACTATTTAATCGTTTTATAGACTTAAACCTTTTAACAGAAGAAGTTCTTTCTTTAAATGAAAAAATTCGTTTTTGCCGTTATCAAAACAAGCAATCCTTTTCTAAACACCAAGATGGAATATATTACACTAAAACTCTAGAATCCAAATACACCTTTCTATTGTATTTAAACGACAATACTAAATTCACTGGAGGCAATACTCTATTTTATACTTCAAAAAGCGCTAGTACACCTACTAAGACGATTGTTCCTAAAAAAGGAAAATTAGTAGTTTTTAACCATAAAATATGGCATAAAGGTGACACCGTTTATAACGGTAACAAGTACATTCTTAGGTCAGATTTTATGGTACCCAAAACATCTAATAAAACTCATCATGATGGGTATATATGGAATCTTCTTAAATTAAACAACCATTCGTTTTTAAGTTGCGGTAGAGACAAAAAAATAAAACTATGGGATACAAGTTTAAAATTACAAAATAGTTTTCAATTACATTCAAATTCTGTAATACAAATGATTCGCTATAATACTACAGAGTTTATATCCTGTTCTAGAGATTTTACAATTAAAAAATGGGATTTATCAGGAGCACTTCTTACCTCCATTACCCTTAATGAAATGATTTTAAAAATCATTAAAACAAAAAATGATACCATTCTAGCAGTTGGAACTAGTGGCTATTTACATATTTTAAATTCTAGACTACAGCTTATTGATTCTATTAAAATACACTTTAATTGGATTTGGGATATTTACTTAATAAACGCTACAACTATTATAACTTGTAGCGAAGACAAATCTGTAAATAGTACTAACCTAAAAACAAAAGAAACCGTTTGCTTATATAAGCATAGAACTCCCTTATTCTCTATAAATGTAAAAAGTGACACCACTATTCATGCAGGAACAAAAGATGGAGAATTAATTCATATTAATATACATTTAAAAACATACAAACTAGTAAAGCTACATGAGGATATTATCCGCAGAATCTTATACTATAAAAATACAATAATAACCTGCAGTGAAGACAATAAAATAATACTAACCAATTTAAAAAAAAATACAATAGAAACTATATATACCTCTAGTAATTTTATAGAAGACATTATTATTATTAATGATACCCTTTATGCTGCTGGATTTAATGGAAAAATCAATAAAATCGAGTTAATATACTAATAAGTTATATAATAAAGCTTACTCTAGTAGATGTCCCTCTTACACTCTTACTCTATGCGTAATATTTTTATTGTTTTAAGTTTTGCTTTTCTATTTTAAAACGGATATTCTCAAAACAAAATAAAAACAGTCTACTTAAATCAAAATAATGAAGAAATAACTAAATCTCAGTTCAATTCTATAGATAAAGAGAAAGTATATCTTAAAAAGGATAATACAGACAATGTAATTACCTATAAACATATTAATCGCAAAAATTATGGTGAATTAAACACAATTCACCAAAAACAAGTCAATCAGCTTTTAAAAAACATTATCGGAAATTCTTTTAGAAAGAATAAACCTATAATAATTCATTTTTTTGATAAAAAAATAAAGCATTTAAAAATGTTTTAAAAAATATTGGGAATGGATGAAAAAAAACACAAATACTTTTCAAGCTTTATTAATAGCTTATAAAACATCTGGAATTTAAAAAAACATAAAGAAACAACTCTATATAGATACTACAAATAATATAAGAGAGATGTACTTTTCTAATTCCGATTTTAAAATAAATCATGTTTTAATTAGATCAAATGGGGAAATCATTTTGTTTTATGGACACGAAGATGTTTTATATATCTTAGATGCATCTGTTTAATTAGTAATTCCTAATTTAAGTTCTGCCAATTTTAAATCGAAGTCACTCCAATCGGTTATTGTTACTTTACAATTTTTTTTCTTAAAATCTTCAAGGTTTTTAGCACCAATACCAATAAAATGCACTCCTAAATTTTGAGCTGTAGTTAAATCCCATAAACCATCTCCAATGGAAATAATAGAATCAAAAGAATCTACATTATAATTTTCTTTTGCTCTAGCTATAGCTCCCTTGACAATACCTTCACGATCAAAAATAGTATTAGAACTTATTACTAAATCTTTTTGATGCGGTATTTCCGCATGATTAAGCTTTATTAAAGCAGGTTGTAACAAAGAACCCGTAGCAAAAGTTATTGCATAATTAGTCTTGTTAATAAAGAAATCTACAATAGCCCTAGCCCCTAATATTTCTTCGGTTGACTTTAGTTTTAATAGCTCCTTAGTCATTTTAGCTTCAAATTCTGGAATAAAAGAAAAGTCAAAAGGCTTTTTTAAATTTGCTTCATAGTTTTTACTTAGAATATAACTATCAGTATGATGTTTATACGTTTTCCAATGTGTATTTATGTCTGTTATGCCGAAATGCTTCATTGTAGTAACATAAGCAGATTGGTGCTGAAACTCACTTTTAGTTAACGTATCATCAATATCAAAAACAATAAGATTTTTCTTTTTAAGCATTCACAATTTATTTAAAAACTATCCAAATTTATTTAAAAATTATCCTATTTTCAAGTTTTTGGATTAAGACATTTATATTCTTTTTTTGTTGTAAAATGAATGAATATTTTGATACATTTACCATTCAGAAAAATAACATAACTAAAAAATGAAAAATACAGCGTTAACCGAAACTCATGAAGCATTAGGTGCTAAGATGGTACCATTTGCAGGCTATAATATGCCTGTACAATACGATGGTGTAAACATAGAACACGAAGCCGTAAGAACTGGTGTTGGTGTTTTTGATGTATCGCATATGGGAGAATTTTTAATAGAAGGTCCAAATGCTTTAGATTTAATACAAAAAGTATCTAGTAACGATGCTAGTAAATTAACTATAGGGAAAGCACAATATTCTTGCCTACCTAATGATGATGGTGGTATTGTAGACGACTTAATTATATATAAAGTAAAAGAAGAAACTTACTTATTAGTTGTTAATGCTAGTAACATTGAAAAAGATTGGAACTGGATTAGTTCTAAAAATGATGTAGGAGCAGAAATGAAGGATTTATCAGAGGACTACTCTTTACTAGCTATACAAGGTCCTAAAGCAGTAGAAGCGATGCAAAGTTTATCTAGTCATGATCTTGCAGATATTAAATTTTACAACTTTGTAGTTGGTGATTTTGCTGGTATCGAGCATGTTATTATATCAGCGACAGGATATACAGGAAGTGGCGGATTTGAAATTTACTGTAAAAATAACGAGGTAAAACAAATCTGGGATAAAGTTGTAGAAGCTGGTGCTAAACCTATTGGTTTGGCAGCAAGAGATACTTTGCGTTTAGAAATGGGATATTGCCTGTATGGAAACGATATAGATGATACAACCTCTCCTCTAGAAGCTGGTTTAGGGTGGATAACTAAATTCACTAAAGAGTTTACAAATTCTGAAGCATTAGAAGCACAAAAAAAACGTGGCGTAGAGCGAAAATTAGTAGCCTTTGAGTTAGACGAAAGAGGAATTCCAAGACAAGGTTATGATATTGTGGACGGACAAGGTAAAAAAATAGGAGAAGTAACTTCTGGCACTATGTCTCCTTCATTAGGAAAAGGTATTGGTTTAGGGTACGTACCAAAAGTATTCTCTGCTGTAGATAGTAAAATAAATATTCAAATACGCAAGAATGCAGTTCCAGCAACAGTAGTGAAATTGCCGTTTTATAAAGGATAGCATAATTATGGATTATCAAGGAATAATTGAGACAATTTATAACAACCTTAAGCAGTCTCCAGAAAAAGGTAGTATTGCAACATATATTCCTGAGCTATCTAAACAAAATAATGAAAGCTTCGGCATTCATTTACAACATATAAATGGGAGCACATTTCAAACTGGAGATTGTAATGTGCCCTTTTCTATACAAAGTATATCCAAAGTTTTAGCACTATCTAAAGCCATTAATTTTGAAAATAACAACATCTGGAAACGTATAGATGTTGAACCTTCAGGAAACCCCTTTAATCACTTATCCTTGTTAGAGTTAGAGAATGGCATCCCAAGAAATCCTTTAATAAATGCAGGAGCAATTGTAGTTGCAGATATATTAGTTTCTCATTTTAAAAACCCTAAAGAAGACTTTTTAAATTATATACGAGTTATTACTGATGATACTTCTATAAATTATAATAAAGATGTAGCCATTTCAGAGCAAAAAACGGGCTTTAGAAACTATGCAGCAGCAAATCTTTTAAAATCCTTTAACAACCTTAACAATGATGTAGAAGTTGTTTTAGATTTCTATTTTCATCAATGCGCTATAGAAATGACTTGCGCACAACTTTCTAAAGCATTTTATATATTTGCCAATAAAGGTAAATGCATAAACAATAAGCAACATATTAGCTTAAGTCAAGCCAAAAGAATAAATGCAATTATGCTTACTTGTGGATTTTATGATGAGGCTGGAGAATTTGCTTTCGAAGTTGGCCTGCCTGGAAAAAGTGGTGTTGGCGGTGGTATTGTTGCATTGTTACCTAATAATTATATCATTTCAACATGGGCTCCTGGGCTAAATAAAAAAGGTAACTCATTATTAGGAATGAAAGCCTTAGAACAATTTACTACAAACACCAATCGTTCTATCTTTTAAACATTAAAATTACTCCCTTAAAAATTTAATGAAACGTACCAAAGACAGAAAAAATACTATACTTATTATTGGAGCAAGTGGATTTATTGGTGAAGCCATTTATAAAGAACTCTGTCCATATTTTAGAACCTTTGGAACCTATCGTACAGATAATTATACCTACAACAAAAATCAACATTACTTTCAGTACGATGTAGAAGAAGATGATATTTACGATATATTAGAAGCTATAAAACCTACCGTAATTATATCTACATTACGAGGTAATTTTTCTGCACAAGTAATAGCACATAGTCATATCGCCGACTATGTATTAACAACAAAAGCTAGGTTGTTATTTTTATCATCAGCGAATGTGTTTGATGGTTATAGTAAATATCCAAGCTATGAACTAGATAAAACGTTAAGTCATAGTATGTATGGGCATTTTAAAATTAAAATAGAAAACATGCTTTTACGCCTACCAAAAAAGCAAATAGCTATTTTACGTCTACCGATGGTATTTGGTAGTCAATCGCCTAGAATAAAAGAAATAAAAGCTTTTATAAAAGAAAAACAGCCTATAGAAGTCTTCCCTAATTTAATAATAAATGTTACTTCCGATAATAAGTTAACACAACAAATTCATTATCTAATTAATCAAAAAAAATACGGTATATTTCATTTAGGAAGTAATGATTTAGTACATCATGACGATTTTATAAAAGAAATCAGTAAAACATTAAACGCTTCAAAGCCCGTTTACAAGCAAGTATTTACTACTAACGATGACCGTTATTTAGCAGTTTTACCTAAACACAACACACTCCCAAAACACTTACAGTTAGAAAGTCAAGAGATTTTAAAATTACTAGAAGTCTAGGTAATCGGTTAAAAATGCGTAACTTTTAAATTGAATTAAATACATTACAAATGTTTAAACTTACAGAACAAGAAATAGAAAAACGGTTAGAAACATTACAAGAATGGGATTATTACGATAATGCAATACATACAGAATACGAGTTTGAAAACTTTAAAGATTGTTTTAGTGCTATGAGTCGTATTGCTTTCGAGTGTGAAGCTTTAAACCACCACCCAGACTGGTCTAACACTTACAATGTGTTAAATATAAGTCTATCTACACACGATAAAGGAGGGGTGACTAATCTAGATTTTAAATTAGCTAAAGCTATTGAAAGTATTGTTGAAGAGGAAGAATAAGAGTTTTCTGCTATAAAACAGACAATTTTTCGTATTTTTCCATTTCATGCTTCAATTTGCTAAATGATTAATAAATTTTTAATTCTTACTCTCTATTTTTGTACCCTATTCAGTTTTTCACAAGATAATGCTAACTTTTGTGAGCAAGTTCAAGCTATACAAACTCTTGTAAAAACAAAACACTATGCTCCTAAAAAGCTAAATGACAGCACTTCTAAAGCTGTTTTTAATCTATTTATAAAGCAATTAGATGAAAATAAAAATATTTTTACACAACAAGATATAGAATCTTTAAAAATAGATCGTTATCAATACGATAATTATATAGCAGACCAAAATTGTAGCTTTATAACTAAATATTTTACCGTTTTAAATGATAGAATATCAAGTATTAAAACGCATTTAGAAGCATTAAAATCACAAGACTTAGACTATTCTGGTAAATTAACATTACAATATGTTCCTAAAGCAGATCATTCTTTTTATAAAGATGAAGCAGAATTAAACAAAAGATATAAAAAAAAGATTGCTTACAAAGTAATCATTAAACTCCTAGAAAACGAAACGGACATAGAAACCATTAGCAAGCAGTTTACAACGTTAGAACCTAAAGTAAAATTAAACATTATAGAAAAAGAACTTTGCTTACTTGAAGAAATACTAAATAAGCAAGGCGGGCTAAAACGTTTTGTAGAAGAAAGTTTTTTAAATGCATTAGTAAAAATTAATGATCCTAATTCTACATTCTTTAATAATACCGAAAAAATAGAATACACCAATCTATTATCAAAACACCAATTGTCATTTGGTCTTTTAACCAATAAAAACAACAACGGAGAAGTTGTTATACAATATGTAATTCCTGGCAGTTCAGCTTTTAAAAATGGAGCTATCGAAAAAGGCGATATATTAAAAGCTATAGCCACTCCCCTTTCTCGTCTAGAAATAGCGTGTATATCTAAACAAGATATTCAATCTTTTTTAAACAAAGAAGACCATAAAGTAGTTACCTTTTCGATTCAGAAAAAAAACGGATCTATACAAGATATTACTTTAACAAAAAGTAAAATTCAAGTCGATGATAATGTTATAAGAGGTTATATAATAAACGCAGATTTACCATATGGCTATATAAAAGTACCTAGTTTTTATACCAATAAAGAATCACCTAACGGACGCGGATTAACCGCTGATATTGCCAAAGAACTCTATAAATTACAAAGAGAAAATATACAAGGACTTATTTTAGATCTTCGCTTTAACGGTGGAGGCTCATTAGGAGAAGCCATAAATTTATCGGGAATGTTTATAGATAGAGGACCTATCTCGATCATAAAATCTAAATCCGAAGCAAACTTTACACTGAGAGATCCAAAACGAGGAAGTTTTTACAAAAAACCATTACTTATTCTTGTAAATGATTATAGTGCCTCTGCTTCCGAATTGTTTTCTACAGCAATGCAAGACTACAACAGAGCAATAATTGTAGGCTCTAAAACCTACGGAAAATCTAGTGTACAACGTATAATTCCTTTAAGTGACACAAAAGACCTTGGCTACAGTAAACTTACCATAGAAGCATTTTATCGTGTAACTGGAAAAAGCCACCAATCTATAGGCGTTATACCAGATATAATATTACCCTCGTTATATGATAATTTTAAAAGCTCAGAAAAAGATAAACTTTATGCTTTAAAAAACGATTCTACTACAATTACTTTTAAGCACAAGGCCTTACCTAAATTAAACTTGGAAACACTTATTAAGCAAAGTAAAATACGAATAGATAGCACTCAAGAATTTACAACTATTACAACTGCAAATAAGAAACTGTACAAGTTATTATTTGAAGAAGATAACCCCTACCCTTTAGCATTAAAAGCTATAGCAAAAAAAAGAAAAGAACGAGGTCAAACTATGGACAGTATCTTCGAAACACCTAAAATAACAAAAACCAACAGATTAACCATTAACAACACAAAGTCTACACAAGAGTTATTAAAATATAACGCAGAAGATAAAACACAAAACAACAAAAACATAGAAAACATTGCTAACGATGCTTATATAAAAGAAGCACAATATATATTAACGGACTATATAAACTCAAATCAATAAATTTTAATGAAAACCATAAGCAAATTACTACTTGTACTACTATTACTCCTTTCCTTTAGTAGTTACGCACAACAATTCGATACCGCATTAGAATATTTAGAATTCTTAGGGAAAGAACAAGAAATTGTAACTAAAAGCACTTGGAAATATACCAAAGCCGTAGCTCACAGTAAAAGTGATAGAAATATTAATAATAAAAGAAAAAACTTACTAAAAACAGTAGCTCGTGCCATAGCAAAAATTGAAAAGGCACAAGGTTTTGAAGGAGATGACTATAAAAATAATGTTTTAAGACACATGCGTTTAAACGAAAGCTTATTAAAACATGATTATGCTAAAATTGTAGACATGAAAGCCGTTGCAGAACAATCCTATGATTTAATGGAAGCTTATGTATTAGCACAAGAGTTAGCCGATAAAAAAATGGCAGAATCTCAAGCAGAATACGAAAAAAAAATTTACGCTTTTGCAGCAACCCATAATATTAATATTATAGAAAGTGATAATGATTTAGGGAAAAAAATGGATATTTCAAATAAAGTATTTAAGCATACTAATGCCTTACATCTTGTTTTCTTTAAAGTATATATTAACGAAATCTATTTATGGAATGCCATTAGCAAAAAAGATGTAAGTGGTATACAACAAAACGCTAACGCATTAAGTGAAACAGCCAAAGAAGGTTTAGAAATATTAAAAACTCACGATGTTTACAAAACAGATAAAAGTGTTCTTTTAGCAAACAAAGCCGCATTTGAGTTTTTTATAGATGAAGCAGAAAACAAAATACCTGAAATAGCAGATTTCTTAATTTTAAATGAAGATTTTGAAACTATAAAAACCACATTAGAGAAAACACCTGAAAAAAAAAGAACAAAAAAACAAATAGATGCTTATAATAGTAAAGTAAAAGCTTTAAATAAAGCGGTGAATAATTATAATAAGTTAAATACTAACTTAAATAACAAAAGAAAAAGTGTAATAGATAAGCTAGAAAATACAAAAACATTTTTTTTAGCGAGACATATACCAAAGGATTAAGCATTTTTAAGAGTTTTTTTTAAATTTGTGAAATAGTAGATAATTAATAAACCTCCTACACTGTAGGACAATAAAAATAAATATTAAATGGGAAGAGCTTTTGAATTTCGTAAAGCACGTAAAATGAAACGTTGGTCTGCAATGAGTAAGGCCTTTACACGTATTGGTAAGGACATTGTAATGGCTGTTAAAGAAGGAGGTCCAGATCCCGCAAGTAATTCACGTTTACGAGCAGTAATTCAAAATGCCAAGGCAGTAAACATGCCCAAGGACAATGTACAGCGTGCCATTAAAAAAGCGAGTGAAAAAGGGCAAGGAGATTACAAGGAAGTCATTTTTGAAGGTTATGCACCACATGGTATAGCTATATTAGTAGAAACTGCTACAGATAACAATACTAGAACTGTAGCTAACGTGCGTAGTTATTTTAATAAATGCGACGGAAGTTTAGGAACTTCTGGCTCTGTGGTTTTTATGTTCGACCATACATGTAATTTTAGAATTCCTTCTGAAGGATTAGATCCTGAAGAAGTAGAATTAGAATTTATAGATTTTGGAGCTGAAGAAGTCTTTGCAGACGATGACGGTATTTTAATCTACGCACCTTTTGAAAACTTTGGAGCCATACAAGCTGAGTTAGAAAACCGTGAGATAGAAATACTATCTTCTGGCTTTGAGCGCATTCCGCAAGTGACCAAAACCTTAACAGAAGAGCAAGTTGCCGATGTTGAAAAACTTCTAGAAAAAATTGAAGAGGACGACGATGTACAGAACGTATATCATACTATGGCTGAATAAAACCTCTATAGACCTATAAAGCCTTCAATAGCGCTTGTATTCAATACAAGTGTTGTTACTTATATTTGTTTTAATTTCGAACTAATGAATTTTAAGTATTATTTATCAACATACCTCAAGCAAGATAACACACAACTTGTTCGATTAAAGATTGAAACTCCCTATCGATTTAATATTTAAAACTCTTTTCTTTGTATTAAAGTAGGTTTTGGGAGCAACCTAATTTCACAAAAACACCTGAAATTCAGTAGGGTGTTTTTTTTATTTAACTACTGTTATTTAGCAGTTCATCGGTATAATTGACATATAACTTTCACACAACAAATAATTGAGCATCTTAACTATTTTAATTTTAATTAAAATAGGATGTGTTTAATTTTAAAAAAGGATTTTACAATATATAAAGAAAATAAACTCAACTTATTGAGTTTATACAATAGTTGTATTTAATTTGAACAAACAATGAATAAAATTGAAAAACAATTCGTAACATTTAGTATAGCTCTTATGACCTTTGGCTGTTTTTTTAGTTTTACGAATATTGAAAATAATTCTATTGAGTGTTCGGATAAAGAATGCCAAGGACAATATGTAGGCGCTGAATTTATAAATGGTTCAGATATTGCACATCAATTTTCTAATAAAATGTCTACCGAAGTAGGAGAAAAACTTAAAGATTTATTTCGCAAGGGAAAGTATTCGAAGGTAGACTTTGAGAAAATCGAAATGTCAACAAAGGGAATGGGTAGCGGAAATGTTATTTACTATTTGAAAATTCCTTTTGTACGTGTTAATTCGAAATGTGAAGCTTACACATCATTTGATCATGTTGGTGGTTGGAATCATAAACCTGCATTGGAAGCGAGAAAGAGGCAACTTAAAAAAGCTTTGATGAAAAATCATGAGTTGTACATAAGTGATCTAAAAACAACACCTGAAGGGTTGGAGGAACATTGGATTCAGTGGAAGAATAAAATAACTCAATCAATGTGCGAGTAAACTAAATACAACAAAACCTAAACTGCATTAAAACGCAGCTTAGCCGAAACGTTGTGCTTCATTATGACAAAACTCTTGGATTTGAATAAATAAATGGAATTAAACGAAGAGAAAATAGAAAAAGATATTGAGATTCTGAAAGACGGACCAATTTGCAAGTATTTCAAAAACGGAATTCTTGACGAAGATTTGAATTGGTTTAATAAAAACAATTTCGAAATTATTGAAATGAATTGTCGGAATTGGAATCGCAAAAACGCACATAAGAAATTAAAAATTGCTCTCAATTTTCCAGACTATTATGGTGAGAATCTAAATGCATTTGCGGATTGTCTCACTGATATGTATAATAAGAGATATAAAGGACTGATTTTAGTTTTTAGACGATATAACAATTTCGTAGAAGAAGACGGAAAATTTGCAGAAGCAATTCTTGACATTATAGCAGGAGAATCAAGAGTATGGCTTTTGACCGGACAAAAATTAATAGGACTAATACAATCGGACAATTCTGATTTACACTTTCCTAAACTCGGTGGAACAAGTCCAAGTTGGAATAGTGCTGAATGGTTTGATGACGACAGAAAAAAATAACGAAAGCACAACAAAACCTAAACTTCATTAAAACGCAGTTTAGCCAGAACGTTGTGCGTCACTCAGAAAAACAATCAAAAGATAAATGGACTATCAAACATTTGAACCACATTCTGACCTAAAATCAATTATTAGTTGCTATTGGACTTTGGAAGTGTCTAAACAGTCTGAATCGCAAAAACAAAGAATAGTACCTGATGGTTGTATCGAAATGGCGTTTATTCTCGGAGATAATATAAAACGGTACACTTCCGAAAATGAATTTATACTTCAACCTCGTGCTATGGTACTCGGACAAACAATAGAGCCTTTTTACATTGAACCAACAGGTTTTGTTAAAACATTCGCTGTCCGATTTTATCCTTATGGATTTGCAAACTTTGTTTCTGAACCAATCAATAATTTGGTAAACAAAGAAACACCCATAAGTAAACTTTTTGAAAAGGAAACCGCAGATAATTTAAAACAAAAAATAATCAATTCGAAAAATACAGAACAACGAATAAGCATTATCGAAAAATTTCTTTTGGATAGGCTAAATGACGAAAAGACGATTAATTCAATTGTAAAAAATACTGTTGATTCTCTTTTATCAACAAACGGAAATGCTTCTATAAATTCAATCCTCAAAGACGACTTGTCAAAGCGAAGACAGCTCGAAAGAAACTTCAAAAAGCAAATTGGATTAAGCCCCAAACAGTTAGGAAAGGTAATCCGCCTGCAAACTGCTTTAAAAATGTTGCTTGACCAAAAGTCAGAAAACCTAACCGATATTGCCTATGAAAGTGAATATTTTGACCAATCTCACTTTATAAAAGACTTTAGAGAATTTACAGGAATAAATCCTAAAGAGTTTCTTACTAACGAAAACCTGACCCTTTCTGCCCTTTTCTATAAATAATCCAACGTGTCGCATTTTTACAATTTCAAGCGACTTTCTTCTGCTAATTTTGTTCCGTCAACAACAAACAAACGTAAAATGAAAGATACTATACTTATCACAATTATTGCCTTGACTTTTGGCATTGTATCTTGTAAAAACAAAGGGACTTCAGCTTCCGAATCAAATCCTACTAAAGAGACAACAATCAAAAAAGATAAGAATATGAACAGTTTTATATCAATATTTGAGATTCCAGCAACTGACATTTCGAGAGCTATTAGCTTTTACAAAAATATTTTAGGTCTAGAAATTGAAAAATTAGAGTTCCCAGGAATGGAAATGGGCTTATTTCCATACCAAGACCAAATGATAACAGGAGTAATTATGAAAGGAGAAGGATACGAGCCTTCCACCAGCGGAGTTACTATTTACTTGAATGGTGGAGATAATTTGCAAATCATTCTTGATAAAGTACAAGTAAATGGTGGCAAAATAATTATTCCCAAAACACCTCATGCTGATGAAAGTGGATATTTTGCTATCTTCCACGATTCGGAGGGAAATAAAATGGGGCTTCATTCACCAAATTAAAAAGAGCGAACGCACAACAATATATAAAAGCAATAGCGGTTCAGGTGCTAACTTGAACCGTTTTTTGTTTTAATTCAGTATCTTGCTATCCAAAAGGTAGTAGCTTTTATTCCGCTACTGCTCTTACTACTAAACGTTATGTGTAATAAACTAAATGAATGCTATATTCAATGATAAATGAGCCAATCACCATAACGAATGCTGTAACTTTATCAGATGGTGGAACAAAATATTTAATTGGAATTGATAGCGATGGGAATGAATTAAGCATTCTAATCGCGCAGTACGTATTTCCTGATAATTTTGATTCTAATCAAATTCCAGGACGGCTACATTTTAATGAGGAACCCATAGAAGTTCGTTCAATTTTTGAAAGTAATTTAATTAAATCACTTGAAAATTGTTTAATTAAGGTTGAATCGAGTGAATTAAGTTTTTCTAAAGGATTGGAACATATAGTAAATTCAAAGAACTTAATGGAAGCAAACGAGATAGGCCATAATTATGGAGTTGCTTATCTAGTCAAATATATAATTGATTTTGTTCAATCTAATAAGTACATAGAAATAGCTAAGAAATTTAAAACATACACATAACACTATGTAAAAATGCATTAAAACGCATTTTACACAAACCGTTGTAACACATTTGACCAAACCAAGAAACATTGAGTAAATTAAGAAAACTAATAGACGAAATCACGGAATTCGGAATCAATCCAAAAGTGGAATTGACCGATAAAACCGATGTTCTAAAAAAGCTGTTAGTCGGAATTTACTCTGAATTTCTAAATGTGAAATTTGAATTTGACGAAACGGATTATGACGAAGAACCTAATTTTAATTATAACGAAATAAAGGAAAACATTAAATCCAATTTTCCTGATCTTGATTGGTATAGTATGGTTTTAGATTCAAACAAAATGGAACCCAATATTGAAATCGGAATTGGAGACGAATTAGATGATTTGACTGATATCATAAAAGATTTGTTAGAAGTAAAATGGCGTATGGAAAATACAAGCGAGAAAGATGCTATTTGGCATTTTGAACTTTTAATGAGAACTCATTCTGAACAACATTTGGTAGATTTATTAAAGCGACTGAAAGAACGGGATGAATAAATTACTTAACAGCACATCTATAAACGGAATAATTCAAGTAATAGCCTCTTTATTTTGGGTATGGCATTTTGGAGAATTATTATATCTATATCATTACACAGATATTTTGTTTTACTTTATGTATCCGAATTGGACACTCGTTCTTTTTATTTTAATGAGTTTAATAGGTGCTTTAATTGGTTTGTCAGTATTTTTAAAGAAAAGGAAAATCAAAAATGGATACTTTCTATTAATTGGATTATTTGTTATTGGACTTATAATCGACTTAATTGTAGTATCATAAAAGAATAAAAAACGTGTTACAACAAAGGTAGCCGTTGCACAAGCCTATAATTTCAAAAAAATAAGGCATTCTTAGCACTTCTAAGAGTGCCTCTCTTTTGAGTTTTCCTATTGAAACCTAAAGTTTACACTGCTTAAAATCCAGTTATAGTTGC
>Ga0189290_100185_pt1 | contig 36127 bp, 32 predicted proteins | sample UW140minimetaG_FD_130318 | JGI IMG/M metagenome (GOLD analysis project Ga0189290, IMG submission 130318) | Marine microbial communities from the Costa Rica Dome - UW140 mini metaG | ecosystem: Environmental > Aquatic > Marine > Oceanic > Photic zone | place: Costa Rica: the Eastern Pacific...
GCGGCGGCATCTTCACCAAGGGCGCCGATGTCGGCGGTGATCTCGTCGGCAAGGTGGAAGCCGGCATTCCCGAGGACGACCCGCGCAACCCCGCGACCATCGCCGACAATGTAGGCGACAATGTCGGCGATTGCGCCGGCATGGCGGCCGATCTGTTCGAGACCTACGCCGTGACCGTCGTCGCGACCATGGTGCTCGGCGCGATCTTCTTCGCCGGCACCGACATTATCGAAAGCGTCATGATCTACCCGCTGGCGATCGGCGGTGCCTGCATCCTGACTTCGATCGTCGGCACGTTCTTCGTGCGTCTCGGCTCGAACGGCTCGATCATGGGCGCGCTCTACAAGGGCCTTTGGGCGACGACGCTCCTGTCGATCGTCGGCATCGCCGTCGCCACCTGGGCGACCATCGGCTTCGGCGACATCGGTCAAGCGGCATCGGGCATGACCATCAACGGTCTCAACCTGTTCGTCTGTGGCATCATCGGCCTCGTGGTGACCGGCCTGATCGTCTGGATCACCGAATACTACACGGGCGTCGGCTTCCGGCCGGTCCGCTCGATCAGCGAGGCGTCGGTGTCGGGGCACGGCACCAATGTCATCCAGGGCCTCGCCATCTCGCTGGAATCGACGGCACTGCCGACGATCGTCATCGTCGCCGGCATCATCTCGACCTTCCAGCTCGCCGGGCTCTACGGCACCGGCATCGCGGTGACGGCCATGCTCGGCATCGCCGGCATGATCGTGGCGCTCGACGCCTTCGGTCCGGTCACCGACAATGCCGGCGGCATTGCCGAAATGGCCGGCCTGCCGGCGGATGTCCGCAAGTCCACCGACGCGCTCGATGCGGTCGGTAACACCACCAAGGCGGTCACCAAGGGCTACGCGATCGGCTCGGCCGGTCTCGGCGCGCTGGTGCTGTTCGCGGCCTATAATTACGATCTGGCCTATTTCGTCGAGCAGGCGAATGCCGGCAACGGCTTCGAGTATTTCCGGGGAGTCGAACCCGATTTCGCCCTGACCAACCCCTTCGTCGTGGTCGGTCTGCTGCTCGGAGGGCTCATCCCGTTCCTGTTCGGCGGTATCGCCATGACCGCCGTCGGCCGCGCCGCGAGCTCGGTGGTGGACGAGGTCCGCCGTCAGTTCCGCGAGAAGCCGGGCATCATGGCCGGCACCGAGCGGCCGGATTATGCCCGGGCCGTCGACCTTCTGACCAAATCGGCGATCCGCGAGATGATCGTACCGTCGCTGCTGCCGGTGCTGGCGCCGATCGTGGTGTATTTCGGCGTCTATCTGATCGCCGACAAAAGCCAGGCCTTCTCGGCGGTCGGCGCGATGCTGCTCGGTGTCATCGTCACCGGCATTTTCGTCGCCATCTCGATGACCTCGGGTGGCGGTGCCTGGGACAATGCGAAGAAGTCCTTCGAGGACGGCTTCGTGGACAGCGCCGGCGTGCGACATGAGAAGGGCTCCGATGCTCACAAGGCTTCGGTGACCGGCGACACGGTGGGCGACCCCTACAAGGACACCGCCGGACCGGCGGTCAATCCGGCGATCAAGATCACCAACATCGTCGCGCTGCTGCTCCTGGCGGTGCTGGCCCACAACTGATCGCGAATACTACCCGATAAGAAGGCCCCGCGGACGCCAGTCCGCGGGGCCTTTCTCGTTTGAGGACCTGGCGCCGTCGCGAGGCTACAGATTCGGGCCCGGGCTGCCGCTGCCGGTGTCGGTCAGGATCTGACCGAGGAACGTGCGATCCTGGCCGCCGGTCGGCGTGGTGCGCGAGATGAAGTCGAAAGGCTGGCCATCCTGCAGGCCATAATTGGCGATGCGTGCGACCCGCCCTTCGCCGTCGAAATAGACCGCCAGCACTTTCTGGTCGACGAGCTGCGGCTTCATGAAGGCGACCGGCCGGACCCGCTTCTGGGAGATGTAGTAGAACACCTCGTTGTCGAAGGTCGCCGTGGTCGAGGGCGAGCCAAGCGCCAGCAGCACCTGCTCGCGGCTGGAGCCGACCGGCACCAGCTCGACCGTCTTTTCGTCGATCACGTAGCCTTGGGTCAGCACTTCGCTGGTCGTGCAGTTCGACAGGGTCAGTGCGGCCATTACGGCGGCCGAGGCGAGGAGAGGGCGCTTGAATCGGACGGAAGGCTTCACGCTGTCTTACTCCTTGGGGCCATCGCCGATACGCGGCAGGCAGGTCCGTTGCCACGGCTTTGGATGCCGGCCGGCGGGCTGCCCGCGAACGAGCGCTTCCGGCTGACGCGCAAGCGCGGCGGATGCGTTTTGGTAAAGCACCTGCGGGAACGTTGCAATCGATCCGGCGGTGTGGCACCGCCCGTGGCAGTGTAGCCATTGATCGGCCCAGCAATGTTTCAACGTTTCAGAGCCAACCGTCGTCTCAAGGCGCGCAATCGCGAGGTCGTCGACGATCTCTATGCCGCGCTGGTGATCCGATCGCGCCAGGACGAGCTCTATCTCGCCTGCGCCATTCCCGACACGGTGATGGGACGCTTCGAGGCGCTGTCGGTGCACGTCTTCCTGTTTCTGCGGCGCTGCCGGAACGAGCCGACCCTGCGGCCGCTGGCGCAGGAGGTGGTCGATCGCTTCATCACCGACATCGAGGATTCGATCCGCGAACTCGGCGTCGGCGATCCGTCAGTGCCGAAGCGCATGCGCAAGCTGGCCGGCGTCTTCTACGAACGGGTCTCGGTCTACGACGCTGCGCTCGACGCCGACGACGCGGCGGCCTTGGCAACAGGCCTGAAAGGCCGGGCGGTGCCGGCAGACGCGCCGGAGGATGCAAGCGCGCGCCTCGCGACCTACATGATGGCGGAAAACGAAAGATTTGGAGCGATCGCGGCCGAGACGATTCTGGCCGGCACGCTTCAACCGGGGACCTGACCATGACCAATCCGCAGACCGGGCCCGACCCGATCCGACTTCACATCGCCGCCGAGAAGCTGCCGCGGGACGGCCTCGAGATCCGCTACGAGGCGAACGAGGCCGAGCGTGCCGCGCTGGCCCGGCATCTGGATATCCTCGAGGTCCGCGAGTTGCGGGCCGACCTCACCGCCTCGCGCTGGCGCGGCGAGGGGGTGAAGGTGAAGGGCAGCCTGCGCGCCATTCTGGTCCAGGAGAGCGTCGTGACGCTGGAGCCGGTCAGCCAGGCGCTGAACGAGGCGTTCGAAACCACCTTCGTGCCGGAAGGCTCGCGGCTTGCGCCGGTGCCGCAGACCGGCGAGAACGAAATCCACGTGGATCTGGAAAGCGAGGATCCGCCGGAGACCTTCCGCGGACCGCAGATCGACGTCGGGCCGTTTCTGATGGAGGCGGTGTCGCTGGGGCTTGATCCCTATCCGCGCGAATCCGATGTCGCCTTCGAGGCTGTCGATACCGATCCCGACCCCAAGGCGGGCGTCCGCTCGGCCTTCGACGTGCTCACCACGCTGGTGCCGCACGAGACCAAGGGCGCCAAGGGCGAATGACTGTTTCAATTCGGCGGTTGCTGTTCACGCGTAAACCGATATCTTCGCGCCGCGCGGCCCGGACGCCGTGCGCAAAGGCGAGAGACCATTGATTTCAAACACTGGTATCACGATTTCGGTCGACGCCATGGGCGGCGACCACGGCCCTTCCGTCGTCTTGCCGGGAGCGGCTATCGCGCTCCAGCGGCATCCCGGCACGCGGTTCGTCCTGTTCGGCCAGAGCGAGGCGGTGCTGCCGGTGCTCGACCAGCATCCCGAACTGAAGGCCGCATCGACCTTCCACCATTGCGAGATCTCCATCCGCATGGACGACAAGCCGTCGCAGGCGCTGCGGCAGGGGCGGTACAAATCGTCCATGTGGCGCGCCATCGAGGCGGTGAAGACCCATGAGGCGGACGTCGCGGTCTCGGCCGGCAACACCGGTGCCCTGATGGCGATGGCGAAATTCTGCCTGCGCACCATGGCCAATATCGAACGCCCGGCGATCGCGGCGATCTGGCCGACGCTGCGTGGCGAGAGCATTGTTCTCGACGTCGGCGCCACGATCGGCGCTGACGCCCAGCAGCTGATCGATTTCTCGATGATGGGCGGCGCCATGGCGCGCGCGCTGTTCGGTGTCGAGCGGCCGACCGTCGGACTTCTGAACATCGGCGTCGAGGAGGTGAAGGGACAGGACGAGATCCGCGAGGCGGGGCGCCTGCTCAAGGAAACCCCGATCCCGGGTATCGAATATCGCGGCTTCGTCGAGGGCGACGATCTTGGCCAGGGGACCGTCGACGTGGTGGTGACCGAGGGCTTCACCGGCAACATCGCCCTGAAGACTGCCGAGGGCACCGCCCGCCAGATCGGCGCCTATCTGAAGGCGGCGATGAACCGCACCTGGATGGCTCGCGCCGGCTATCTGCTGGCCCGCAGCGCCTTCCAGCGGCTGCGCGACAAGATGGATCCGCGCAAGGTCAATGGCGGCGTCTTCCTCGGCCTCAACGGCATCGTCATCAAGAGCCATGGCGGGACCGACGCCGAAGGCATCGCGGCGGCGATCGATCTGGCCCATGCAATGGCCCGGCACGGCCTGCGCGAGAAGATCGAAGCCGACCTGGAAAACTTTCATCTGCGTGTGTCCGACGACGTACCGGCGACCCCCGAGAGTAGCACTCCATGACGATGTCCATCCGATCCGTGATCCGCGGGACTGGTTCCGTTCTGCCCGAGCGGATGATGCGCAATCAGGACTTCGCCGGCATCGTCGAGACCTCTGACGAGTGGATCCGCCAGCGCACCGGCATCGAGGCGCGCCATATCGCCGGCGAGGGTGAGACGACGGTGTCGCTTGCCGAGGGCGCGGCCCGCAAGGCGCTGGACGCGGCCGGCCTGACGCCTGCCGATATCGACGTGATCATCCTGGCGACCGCTACGCCGAACAACACCTTCCCGGCCTCCGCCGTACAGGTGCAGCACAAGCTGGGCATCACCCATGGCTTTGCCTTCGATGTCCACGCGGTGTGCAGCGGCTTCGTCTACGCGCTGACGACCGCCGATCTCTACCTGAAGGGGGGCGTTGCAAAGCGGGCCCTGGTGATCGGCGCTGAAACCTTCTCGCGGATTCTGGACTGGGAAGACCGGTCGACCTGCGTCCTGTTCGGCGACGGCGCCGGCGCGGTGGTGCTGGAGGCCGTCACCTCGGACGACGACGCCGATGCGACCAAGGTTCAGGGTATCGTCACCGCGAGGCTGCGCTCTGACGGGTCCCATCAGGGCAAGCTCTATGTCGATGGCGGCCCGTCCACCACCGGCACGGTCGGAAAGCTGCGCATGGAAGGTCGCGAAGTCTTCAAGCACGCGGTCGGCATGATCACCGACGTCATCGAGGATTCCTTCGCGGCGGCGGGCATCGGCCCGGACGACGTCGACTGGTTCGTGCCGCACCAGGCCAATCGGCGGATCATCGACGCGTCGGCGCGCAAGCTCGGTATTGCGCCCGAGAAGGTGGTGATCACCGTCAATCAGCACGGCAACACCTCCGCCGCCTCGATTCCGCTGGCGCTCGATGCGGCGGTCCGGGACGGACGGATCAAGCGCGGCGACCTCGTGCTTCTGGAGGCGATGGGCGGCGGCTTTACCTGGGGGGCAGTTCTGATCCGTTGGTAGACATCGATCCTTGATTCACATGCTGTTTTCGTTAATGTTCGCAACGAACAAGGCGCTGTCCGCACGTTTCGCCCTGCGGTCTTCCGGCAAAGTTAGGGGACATTGATGGGAGACAGAACCCTCACCAGAGCGGATCTATCGGAAGCCGTCTTCCGCAAGATCGGGCTATCGCGGACCGAGTCGGCGCAATTGGTGGAAATGGTTCTGGACGAGATGTGTTCGACCATTGCCAGTGGCGAATCCGTCAAGATCTCATCGTTCGGCTCGTTTCTGGTGCGCGAGAAGAACGAGCGGATCGGACGCAATCCCAAGACCGGTGAGGAAGTCCCGATCCTGCCGCGCCGGGTGGCGGTGTTCAAGCCATCCAATGTCCTCAAGGATCGGATCGTCGAGGCCCATGTCCAGCGCCAGACCGAAGGCAGCACCGACAGTCATGCCGAAACCCAGTCCGTGGGCATGCTGAGCGCGGCCGCCGAATAGCCAATCTGGCCGGACGATCGTCATCATGACCGACAAGAGCGCCGACGCCTTCCGCACGATCAGCGAGGTCGCGGACGAACTCGACCTGCCGCAGCACGTCCTGCGCTTCTGGGAAACCCGGTTTCAGCAGATCAAGCCGATGAAGCGGGGCGGGGGGCGCCGCTATTATCGTCCCGACGATGTCGAGCTGCTGCGCGGCATCCGCTACCTGCTCTACGTCAAGGGCTTCACGATCAAGGGCGTGCAGCGGATCCTGAAGGAGAACGGTCCGCGCTTCGTGGTCGCGGTCGGGACCGGCGACATGGTGGCACTCGCACAGATCCAGGCAGGGCGCGCCAATCCGCCGGCTGCCACGGCCGTGGCTGACGACCAGCCGCCGCTTCACGACCTCGATCTCATTGCCACGGAACCATTGCCCGAACCCGCCGAAATGCCGGATGCGCCTGTGCCGCCGGCCGCCCTGCGCGCCGAGCCGGAAGGACGTGACGCCGAGGAGTCGGTAAAACCGCGGGGCGGTTTTCTCAAACGCTATCGCGAGTCTGCACAGGAGGGGGCTGCATTGCCCTCTGAGAGCATCGCGGCGCTCGATGACGTCGTCCTCGAACTGCTTGAATGCAAACGCCTGCTCGATCAGGTTCGCTGACGCGCTGCAACGCCGGCATACTTGGGGTGCAATGGCGCATTCGGGACGCGTTGCCCTCTTGAACGAAAACGCGCCGAAGGATCGGATCGCAACGCGGCGCCGGGCCGATTTTCCTGTTGCACCGAAAGCGTCCGGCCTCTAGAGGTGACGCAGTCGGAGCGTAGCGCAGCCTGGTAGCGCACCTGAATGGGGTTCAGGGGGTCGGAGGTTCGAATCCTCTCGCTCCGACCAGCTTTCCCACCTGACATTGCAGCATGATCTTTACAACGACACGGCGTGTCCGATGCCGCTCGCAGCGCCCATGGTTGTTGCGTTCAGCGTCGCGATCGCCTCCACAGTCGCGCGTGCAGCCAGCCCGTCCGTCACGGTCGGGCGCTGTGTCGGGGCCAGGCCGGCCCGCCTGCGACCGGCATGCGGCGATGTGCTCGCCAATCGATCCGCAACCTATCGCGCCGCGCACTGTTTCACCCCTTGAGTTGGAACACGAAGCGGAGCACGCATGGTCAAGAAAGTCAGTTCGACCGAGGCCCGGCAGGGAAGCAGGGGGCGTCCGGTCCTCTTGATCCTGATTGCCGGTCTCTTCCTCATTGTGGTCGGCTATTTCATTGTCGGGGCGATCGGTTATTCGACGCAGCCCGATGGCGATACGCTGGAACCGGATTCCACCCGGACCACCTCCGAACAGTCGGATAGCGTCGTGGTGTCCCCGCAGGATTCGCAGACCGCCGATTGACTGTGCCGGGTGCCGGACGGCGCAGCACCGTTCGGCAAACTCACGCGATGCATGTTCTCGGGGCGCGGAGCGTCCCGGCATCGCATTATCAACCTTCAAAGCGCATCCACGCCGCGGGACACGACGCTGACGCCGTCGGCCACGCTGTCACTGGGAAACAGGATGACCTGCGCGCCCTCGGGCAGGCCGTCCCGAAGTTCGGCCATAGCGTCGTCGCGGTGATCGATGTCGACTGTTCTCATGACCGCGCGGCCGTCCTCCACCACATACACATTCCACGCGTCGCCCGAACGGAACAGCGCGCCGAGCGGCACACGGCGGACGGCGTCGGCCTGCCAGAGCGCGATCCTGACGAAGACGCGGTAGCGGTGGCCGGGCAGGGGCGTCTCGGCGTCGGTTGGGTCCATGTCGAGCCGCACATTCACCCGCTGTTCCTCGATGCCCAGTGCGGACACCTTGGTGAAGGCGGTCGGCTCGATGCGGCGCACCTTGGCCGTCAGATCGGGTCCACCCCAGTCGGCGATGATGGCCGTGGCGCCCTCGCGTACCCGGGCCGCGTCCGAAGAGAGCAGGTCGACGACCACCTCCAGTCGGCGCGGGTCGCCGATCTCGGCCAGGGCGGTGCCGGCCGGTACCACCGCCTCGCTCTCCACCGGCACCGAGATCACCACGCCGTCGGTCGGCGAGAGCAGGGGCACGCACCGGTCTGACATCGAGCCCACCGAGGGCGCGTCGTCCGGCTGGATCAGCCGCACCTGGGCGCTCACCAGTTCACTCTGCCGGAGCGCGACCTGGTTCTCGGCACGCTGCAGCGCGGCCTGCTTGAGTTCGACGGCGGTTCTTGCCGTCTCCAGCGCGGCGGCTGAGATGATGTTGGTTTCCTGCAGCTTCTCGGCACGCCGCAGCTCCGATTCGGCCTGTTTAAGATCGGTCGCGGCGAAGGTCAGATCGGTCTCGGCCAGTTCGATCCCCGCGCGGGCGACGCCGACGGCAGCGGCCAGTTCTCGTTCCGAGCGCATGTCGATGAAGCTCGGATCGATCGGATGCAGCGTGGCGATCAGGCTGCGATCGGCTACCAGGCGGTCACCGACATGCAGGGGGCTGCGCTCGGTTCGGGCCGCATAGGGCGCCGACACCGTGTAGACATCGCGGTACTGGGCGATGCCTTCCTCGTCGACGGTGACGGTAAGAGGGCCGGTGGTCACGACGGCGATATCCACGGGGATCGGTTTCGAGCGCAGGGCTTCGTAGGCGGCGAAAGCGAGACCGGCGAGAACCAGCGCGAACAGGATGTATTTCAGCCAGCGTGCCATGGATTACTCCCTCGTCTTCAGGACGCGGATCAGATCGAGCCGGTCGACCCGGCGACGCACGAGCAAGGCAGAGCCCGCCGCCGCGGCCAGAACGATGAGGCTGGCCTTGGCGAAGATTGCGGGCTCCAGCACCAGCGGGATCTGGAAGAGGTCGCTGGCGAATCCGTCCGTCACCAGCATCGCGAAACCGGCCCCCAGCGCCCAGCCGAGGGGCTGCGCGACGATGACGACCAGCAGGAGTTCGGTCAGAAGGACCTGCGAGACCTCCATCCGGGTGAAGCCGAGCACCCGCAGGCTGGCGAGTTCCCGCGCCCGTTCCGACAGCTGGATACGTGCCGAATTGTAGATCACGCCAAAGACGATGATGATCGCCAGCGTGAGGTAGAGGGTCGTCATGATCGAGATGTTGCGGTCGATCGTCTCGCGGAACTTGTCGCGCGACAGGGTCTGCAGACCGAGCGATGCGATTGCCGGCGTCGACTTGATCGCCGCGTAGAGGGCATCGAGCGTGTTGGTGTCGACGGCCAGATGGGCGCCGCCGACGCGCGGTCCCTCGCCGGTAAGGCGCGACAGGGCGTCGATGTCCATGAAGACGCCAAGCCCGAGAAAACTTTGCACGACGGCGCTGATCCGTACGGTCGTCGCGATCCGCCGGCCGGTGAGGACCTCCACATTCGCCGTTCCGCCCCGGGTCAGACCGAGCACCTGGGCGACGCGTTCGGAAATGACGACGCCGTCTGATGGCAGCACCGTCGGATCGAAGCTCGCGTCCAGGACCCGGGACAGCGTGGTTGCCGGCGGCTTTCCGGTGATGGCGAGGCGGCGTGACCGGTTGCCGTTGCTGAGGATGACCGGAACGCTGAGATAGGGCTCGGCGGCGACGACGCCGGGCAGATGGCGCACGGCCGCCATGACGGAGGGCTGTGCCGGCTCGCCGAAGGCGAGGCTCGCATGCTGCCGATCGGCCCGCCAGAACACCGTCTCCACCATGAAGTCGACCGAGTCGCGGGCAAACAGCGCCGTGACCAGGAGCGCGACGCCGAGGGCCATGCCGAGGCTGGTCAGCGCGGCACGGACCGGCTGATGCAGCAACTGGCGGAACGCCATCACCGTGAGCTTGGAGAACAGATTCGCCAGTCCCAGACGGGCGAGGAGCGACCGGCCGAAGCGCGCTGGCGCCGGAGGGCGCATCGACACGGCGGGATCGAGCGCCAGGACGGACAGGATCGCCTTCATCGCTCCCGCCAGCGCCCCGGCGATCGAGATGCCGGCAGCGATGGCATAGAGGTCGGGGCTCGACTGGAACACCAGAAAGGGGAAGGAAAAGAACTCGCCATAGAGCCGGGCGAGCCCGCGCCCGAGCCAGGTTCCGGCGCCGGCGCCGATCGCGATGCCGACCGCCGAGATCGCGATCACCAGCTTGGCGTAGTGCCAGGCGATCGTCCGATCGTAATAGCCGAGCGCCTTCAGGAGGCCGATCTGTTCGCGCTCCAGGGCCACCAGCCGCGTCAGCACGATGTTGATGAGGAAGGCCGAGACGAGCAGGAAGATCGGCGGAATGATCCGCGCCATGGCCGCGAGCTGGTCCAGCTCGGCATCCAGAAAGGCGTGCGACATCTGATGCTTGCGTCCATAGGCTGCCATGCCGCCATAGGGTTTGAGCAGGCGGTCGGCCGCCATCCGCACCGCCGGTTCACTGGCGCCGGGCATCAGCCGCAGGACCAGATTGTTGAATGCCTCCTTGCGGTCGAACACCGGGCCCAGCACGTCCCCGGGCATGTAGAGGATGGCGTAGCGGCGCGGGTCGGGGACCATGTCGCCCGGCCCGATCGTGTAGATGAACTCCGGCGACAGGACCGTTCCGGTGATCTGCAGCCGTTCCTTGCGTCCGTTGAGGATCGCCGAAAAGCTGTCGCCGATCCGGAAGGCGTGAGCCTTGGCGAAATCCTCGTTGACCGCGACCTCGTTGGCGCGGCCGGCTTCGGGGAGCCTGCCGCGACGCACCAGCAACCGATTGACCCGGGGATCGCCGTGGGCGGGGAGCGAGATCACCTGACCGGAGGCGGGTTCGCGCATCTGCGGCAGGTCGAGCAGAACCCGGCGGCTGATCCGCATCTCGAAGGAGGCAACACCGGGAATTTCCGAGATCGCCTTGCCGAGCGACAGCGGCGCCCGGTTCGCCTCGGCCACCACATGGGCGAAGCGGTAGCGCTCGTAATAGGCCTCACGGGTCAGGAGCAGGGATCGATGTGCACCGACCGCAATGATGATCGTCATCACTCCGCAGGCCATGACCAGCGCCACCGCCAGGCCCTGCGCCCAGAGGCGCATGAGATCGCGCAGGAGTTTGCGATCCAGCGCTCCCACCGCGCTCACCAGCTCACCTGGCTCGGGGCCAGGCGCGTTGCGTTGCGGTGCATGCTCTCGATCCGTCCGTCGACAAACTGGAAAACCCGGTGGGCAATCGCCTGGATGCCGGCATTGTGGGTGATGATGGCGGTGGTCGTGCCGAGGGTCCGGTTGATGGTGGTCAGCGCCTCCAGCACCATGATGCCGGTCGCCGAGTCGAGCGCGCCGGTGGGCTCGTCGCACAGCAGCACTTCCGGCTGCTTGGCGATGGCGACGCGCTGCTGCTCGCCGCCCGACAATTGCGCCGGGAAATGGTCGCGGCGCTCGGTCAGCCCGACGAGTTCCAGCGCCTGCGACGGTGTCATCGGATTGCGCGCGATCTCGGTGACCAGCGCGACGTTCTCGCGGGCGGTCAGGCTGGGGACGAGATTGTAGAACTGGAAGACGAAGCCGACATGATTGCGCCGGTACAGCGTCAGTTCGCGGTCGCTTGCGCCGCTGAGGTCCGTGCCCTGAAAGCTGACGCGGCCGTCGGTTGGCCGGTCCAGCCCGCCCATGATGTTGAGAAGCGTCGACTTGCCGGAGCCGGACGGGCCCAGCATGACCACCACTTCGCCGGCCGCAAGCTCGGCACTGACGCCGCGCAGCGCCCAGACGTCCGCACCGCCGGTCCTGTAGACCTTCGTGACGTCCTGCATCGCAAAGACAGCGTTGTCCGTCATGCGGTCAGACGAGCATCCGCTGAGCCGGGAGACCTTGACCTGCCTCAATCCGCAGGACCCTGCGGAGGTTGATCGGGATCAAGGCCGGGCGCCGCGGCCGGGGCCATCCTGCAGGACGCCGAGCGCGCGCCGTTGGTCTGGGCGCACGGGACATCCGACGGGCCGAACATCAGGCGTAGATGCGGCATGGAGCCGGCCGCGCTGTCGTTACCAGGGAGATTGGCCATGAACGACGTGACAAAGGTGCGCGAGGCCGTGGGCGTGTTCCACGACCAGACGCAGTTCCAGGCGGCGATCGACGATCTGCTGCTGGGCGGCTTCGATCGGGCGGAGATCAGCCTTTTGGCCAGCCGCGCGGCCGTCGAAGCGAAGCTCGGCCATCGCTACAGATCGGTGCGCGACCTGGAGGATGATCCGGCCGTCCCCGTCGTTGCCTATGTCTCGAAAGAGAGTCTCGGCGATGCCGAAGGCATGGTCGCGGGAATGCTCATCTATGTCGGTGCCGTCGTTGCGGCCGGCGCCATGCTGGCGTCCGGCGGCACGCTTGCCGCGGCCATCGCGGCCGCTTCGGTCTCTGGCTATATCGCCGGCTCGCTCGGCAGCGTCCTCGACCGGACGATCGAGCGTCAATATTCGCAGCGCCTGGAAGAGCAGCTTGCCGATGGCGGGCTGCTCTTGTGGGCGCATGTCCGCGATCTCGAGCACGAGGCCCGCGCCGTGGACATCATGCGGCGCAATGGCGGGACGAACGTTCACGTCCACGATCTGACTGTCGCCGCGAAGGAGGCTGCCGAGATGAAGCGCCGGATCGACGCGCTGCTGGACGAGGCGGGCAAGGAATCCTTTCCGGCCAGCGACGCGCCGTCCTTCAATCCGGGGACGGCCGGCGGACCCCACTGACGCCTCCATCGCCATTCGCGCGGCACGACATCAGAAATGCACGCCGATCCTGAACGGCCCGTGACGGGTGGAGGCGGCGACGAGATAGGCGGTCGACCAGCCGATCAGGATGAAGCCGCCGACCCCTTCCAGCGCCCCCAGCAACCGCCATTCCGGCAGCAGCACCACGTCGCCATAGCCGACGGTGGAGAAGGTCGAGGTCGAGAAATACAGCGCCTCGTCGAAGCTCTGATGGGCGCCCAGCAGCATGTAGGCGAAGGCCCACAGCCAGATCTCTATCGTGTGCAGGGCGAACAGGCCGAGCACCGTCCCGAGCATCGACAGGGACCGCCCCAAAGCGTGGCGGTTCAGGTTCAGCCAGCGGATCACCCACGCCATGGCGCGGGTGAGCGCGACGAGGCCGAGCGTGTGAACGAGGACCGTGAGCGCGATCACCAGGGTGCCGATGGCGAGATTGAGCAGCAACAACGTCTCCGATGCTTCGATTGAACCCGAGGGCTTATGGCCCCGATTCTTCGCGGGTCGGCCGCCCTTCAAAGGCCGGGGCGCCACCATCCCGACCATGGGTAAAACGATGATCGCTGCGTGTGCTTGCGCCAGATCAATCCCGCCGGGGTGATCCTCCCCCATTGTGACATCGGCCGGTTCCCCCGATCCGAAACCCGGGAGCCGGCGGGGAAGGAGCCCATCATGGTCACGACCGATCTGAACGCAATTCTGGCCCGGTGCGAGGCCGCGACCGCGCCCGACGCTGCGCTGGAGGCCGAGCTTCGCACGGCCCTGCATGAGCATGCGTCGTCAGTCGAGAGCGCCACGGACGCCGACCTCGCCCTGGCGTCCGCAGACGGGGCTTTGGCGATGGTCGCGAGGGCGCTTCCAGGCTGGAGCATCATCCTGCGGGGCGGCACCGGGCCGGGCGGGCATTGGCACTGCGTGTTGCGGGAGGGCGAAGGTCACCACGACGATCAGACCGTGGCGGCCGCACGCGGCAATACCCCCGCGATGGCGATTGCCACCGCGACCTTGAAGGCGATCGCCGGGTTCGAAGCCGGTTACCGCTGATCGCACGTGCCCCTCGCGCGGCATTTCTCACGCGGCTTGAGCGACGGTTCGCGGCCGTCTGTCCGGACATCGAAGGAGACGGAACATGCCCGACAGGGAAATCCTCTGGTTCGAAGCAACCGGGCGCGGTGATGTGGCGCGGGTCGGCGGCAAGAATGCCTCGCTGGGCGAAATGGTGCGCGCGCTGGCTCCGGCCGGCGTGGCGGTGCCGCCGGGATTTGCCACGACCGCGGACGCCTACCGGCGCTTCGTGACGGCCAACGGGCTCGATGCCGTCCTGCGCGACACGCTGGATGCACGCGCCGCCGGCAAGATCACCCTGGCCGAGGCCGGCAGCACGATCCGCGCCGCCTTCGTGCGCGGCGACTGGCCCCCGGAGACGGCGGCGGCCATCGGCGAAGCCTATCGCGAGCTGTCGCGGCGTTCGTCCATCGAGGATGTGGACGTGGCCGTCCGCTCCAGCGCGACGGCGGAAGACCTGCCGGACGCCAGCTTCGCCGGGCAGCAGGAAACCTTTCTCAACGTGTCCGGCCCGTCCGCCGTGCTGGACGCCTGCCGTCGCTGCTACGCCTCGCTGTTCACCGACCGGGCGATCTCCTATCGCGAGGCCAAGGGCTTCGACCATTTCAAGGTGGCCCTGTCGGTCGGGGTGCAGCGGATGGTGCGGTCCGATCTCTGCGGGTCGGGGGTGATGTTCTCGCTCGACACCGACACCGGATGCGACAACGTCGTGCTGATCAATGCCGCCTGGGGGCTTGGCGAGAACGTCGTGCAGGGCGCCGTCGATCCGGACGAGTATCAGGTCTTCAAGCCCTTCCTCGGCGACCCGGCGCTGACGCCGATCATCCACCGGGCGCTCGGGGCGAAGGACAAGAAGATGGTCTACGCCACGAGCGGAGACCGGCCGGTCAAGAACGTCGCGACGTCGCTCGTCGAGCGTCGGCAGTTCGTGCTGAGCGACGCCGACATTCTGGCACTGGCCCGCTGGGCGGTGATCATCGAGGCCCATTACGGCTGTCCGATGGACATGGAATGGGCCAAGGACGGCCGCGACGGTTCGCTGTTCATCGTCCAGGCGCGGCCCGAGACGGTTCAGTCGCGGCGCGAGGTCGGCGCGGTGAAGCGCTACCATGTCGGCGCGCATGGCCGCGAGCTCTGCGCCGGCCTGTCGATCGGGGAGGCCGCGGTCTCGGGCCCGGTCTGCGTGATCCGGGATGCCAGCGAGATCGCGCGCTTCGTCGACGGATCGGTGCTTGTCACGGAGATCACCGATCCCGACTGGGTGCCGATCATGAAGCGCGCCGCAGCGATCGTGACCGACCATGGTGGGCGCACCTCGCACGCCGCCATCGTCAGCCGCGAGCTCGGCCTGCCGGCGATCGTCGGCACGGGCAACGCCACGCAGATCCTGCACGACGAGCAGGAGGTGTCGGTGTCCTGTGCCGAGGGCGAGGTCGGCTTCGTCTATGAGGGCGAGGCCGAGGTGACGATCGACCTCCTCGATCTCGCCGATGTCCCGCCGACGCGGACCCGGATCATGCTGAACCTCGCCAATCCCGCCGCGGCGATGCGCTGGTGGCGGCTGCCGGCCGACGGGGTCGGGCTGGCGCGGATGGAGTTCGTCATCAACAACGCCATCAATATCCATCCGATGGCACTGGTCCATCCCGAGCGCGTCGCCGACGCGGTGGAGCGGAAGGAGATCTCAGAGATCACTGAAGGCTACGAGGACAAGTCCGCCTTCTTCGTCGACCGGCTGGCCGAGGGGCTCGCCCGCATCGCCGCGACTGTCCATCCGAAGCCCTGCATCGTGCGGATGAGCGACTTCAAGACCAACGAATATGCCCATCTTCTCGGCGGCCGGGCCTTCGAGCCCGAGGAGGAGAACCCGATGCTCGGCTTCCGAGGCGCCTCTCGCTACGATTCGCCCCAGTACCGCGAGGGCTTCGCGCTGGAATGCCGGGCGATCCGCAAGCTGCGCGAGGAGATGGGCTTTACCGGCGTCATCGTCATGATCCCGTTCTGCCGCACGCTTGAGGAAGCCGATCGCGTACTCGCGGTAATGGCCGAGAACGGGCTGGTGCGCGGCGAGAACGGATTGCAGGTCTATGTCATGTGCGAGATTCCCGCCAACGTGATCCTGGCGGGCGACTTCGCCACCCGGTTCGACGGCTTCTCGATCGGCTCCAACGATCTCACCCAGCTCACTCTCGGCATCGACCGGGATTCGGACCTTCTCGCCGCCTCCTTCGACGAAGAGAATCCGGCGGTGAAATGGATGATCCGCCACGTGATCGGCGAAGCGCACCGGGCCGGCGCCAAGGTCGGCCTCTGCGGCCAGGCGCCCAGCGACAACCCCGCCTTCGCGACCTTTCTCGTCGAATGCGGCATCGATTCGATCTCTGTCACGCCGGACAGCTTCGTTGCCGTGAAGCAGCATGTGGCAGGCGCCGAGGCCGGCGAGGGAGCGGCCTCGCGTCCGGCGGAGGCTGCGCTATCATGATCGGGCAACAATTTCGAAGGCCGATACCATGAGCGAGAACCTCGTCGTCTGCGGCAAATGCGGCGGCATCAACCGTGTCGCGCCGGACCGGCCGGCGCTCGCCGCCAAATGCGGGAAATGCAAATCGAAGCTGTTTGCCGGTCATCCCGAAGATGTCGATGCAGCGGTCTTCGAGCGTCAGGTCTCCCGCAGCACGATTCCGGTTCTGGTGGATGTCTGGGCGCCCTGGTGCGGACCGTGCCTGTCCATGGCGCCGGCCTATGCGGCGGCGACTGCGGAACTGGAACCGCATGTCCGGCTGATCAAGCTCAATTCCGACGCCGAGCAGGCGGCCGCCTCCCGCCTGTCGATCCGCGGCATCCCGACGATGATCCTGTTCGCCAAGGGCCGGGAGGTGGCGCGGACCTCCGGCGCCATGGGGACGGGGCAGATCGTGCAATGGGTCCGGGATCACTTGCCGGCGGCCGGCGCCTGACGGCATCGGCGACGCGCATTCCCTGGAGCGATGGCCGCAGGACGACGAGACGGAGCTTTGCGTGGATGGGAAAAGTGACATGACGGATCCGTACGAGACGTTGGGGGTCCCGCGAACCGCCACCGCCAAGGAGATCAAGGCGGCGTTCAAGACGCTGGCGCGTCGGTATCATCCCGATCTGCATCCCGGCGACAGCAAGGCCCAGGCGAAATTCCAGGAGATTTCAGCCGCCAACGACATCCTCAAGGACAAGGAGAAGCGTCGACGGTTCGATGCGGGCGAGATCGACGCCACCGGCGCGGAGCGCCCGCCGGAACGCTTCTATCGCGAGTTCGCTGACGGGCCGTCCTACGCGTCTCATGCGGCCCAGGACGGATTTGCCAGCCAGGCCGATCTTGATGATTTCCTGCAGCAGGCCTTCGGCGCAGCCGGGCGGCGGTCGCGGCGCAGTAGTGCCCCCGCGAAGGGGCAGGACCTCAGCTACGCCCTGCCGGTGACCTTTCTGGAGGCAGCGAACGGAGCGACCCGCGCCGTGACCTTGCCGGATGGCAGGACGTTGCGGGTGACGATCCCCGAAGGCACACAGGATCGACAGATGCTGCGTCTGAAGGGGCAGGGCATGCCGGGCTTCGAGGGCGGTCCGCCGGGCGGCGCCTATGTCGAACTGCATGTCGCGCCGCATCCGTTCTTTCGGGCCAGGGACGGCAATATCCATATCGATGTTCCCGTTACCTTGAAGGAAGCGGTGCTCGGTGCCCGCATCGAGGTGCCGACCATCGGCGGCCCGGTGACGATGAACATTCCGAAGGGATCGAGCAGCGGCACGACGCTGCGTCTGCGCGGGAAGGGAATCCGTGACCCGAAGACCGGCCAGCGCGGCCATCAGCTTGTCACGCTGAAAGTCGCACTTCCCTCCGGCGATGAGCCGGACCTCGCCGCCTTCCTTGAGACCTGGCAGCCGCAATCGCAGCAGGATCCGCGCAAGGAGATGCTCAGATGATAAATGTCGATGCGCTCGTTGCGGCGATTTCCGCGCTTCAGCGACACGATCTCGATGCCTGGATCCGGGACGAACTCGTCGTGCCCCAGAAGCAGGACGGACGGCCGCTCTTTTCGGAGATGGACTGCGCGCGCGTCCGGCTGATCTGCACGCTCCATTACGATCTGGAGGTCGATCCGGGGACGCTGCCACTCGTGCTGTCGCTGGTCGACCAGCTTTACGATACGCGGCGGCAGCTCCTGTCGCTGGCCGCCGCCGTTTCCGCGCAGGACAAGGATGTTCTGGCTGCCATCATGGCCGGGCTCACGCCGCCGGACGTGGCCCCGCCGGCCGAGGGCAAATGACGCTGCCGCGGCGCGTGCCGACGGAGCGGGACATTACTATGGCTCTCGCTTGCCGCCGGTCGCGGTTGATCTCAATCAAGGTCACGCGGTGTCGTCTGCGGTCTGATCATCGCAACCGCATCGCGGTCATCGCCGATCGATCGGGCGTGCCCCCAGTCCCCCATCCCGGACCCCGAGCCTGAGGAGACGCGCCCGTGGACGACCATCCGGCACTGCAGACCGAAGGACGCAACACGCTCGCCGAGCCCGTCCTGCGCTTTCACGGCGCGGCGCGGGCCGTCACCGGCTCCTGCTACGAGCTCGAAGCGGACGGCAGGCGGATCCTGATCGATTGCGGTATGTTTCAAGGCTCGAAGGCCGAGAAGGAACTGAACTATCGCCCCTTTCCCTTCGATCCGGACGGCATCGACGCGGTCCTCCTGACCCACGCCCATATCGACCATTCCGGACTGCTTCCCAAGCTGACGAAGGCGGGTTTCGCCGGTCCGATCTTCGCGAGCCGCGCGACGCAGGATCTCTGCACGGTGATGCTCCCGGATTCCGCCTACATCCAGGACACCGAGGTCGCGCATCTGAACCGGCGCAACAAGCGCCGCGGCCGGCGCACCGTGGTGCCGATCTACGACGGCGCCGATGTCGTGAACTGCCTGAAGCAGTTCGAGCCCGTGGTGATCGGCGACTGGTTCACGGTCACAGGCGGCATAAGGGCGCGCTACTGGAACGCCGGGCACCTGCTCGGCTCGGCCTCCATCGAGCTCGAATGTCCGGCGCCTGGGGAGCGTCCGCGGCGCCTGCTGTTTTCCGGCGACATCGGCCCGGAGCACAAGCTGCTGCAGGCCGATCCATCGGCGCCTTCCGGCTTCGACTACGTCATCTGCGAAAGCACCTATGGCGACCGCGATCGGGAGGGGGCGAGCGAGGCCGACCGCCGCCGGTTACTGCGCGAGGCGGTGGATGCCGCGCTGGACCCGGACGGGGCACTGCTGATTCCGTCCTTTGCGGTGGAGCGGACCCAGGAACTGCTCGTCGACCTGCAGATCCTGATCGAGAGCGGCGATCTGCCGGCGGTGCCGATCATCATCGACTCGCCGCTCGCCACCCGCGCCACCGGCGTTTTCGCCCGGCACGCCGGGGAACTGGATCACGGCGAGATCCTGTCGCGGGCGCTGACATCGCCGAATATCCGCTTCACCGAATCGGCCGAGGAGAGCAAGGCGCTCGACCGGCTGAAGGGCTTCCACATCGTCATCGCCGCCAGCGGCATGTGCGAGGCGGGACGGATCCGCCATCGGCTGCGCAACTGGCTGTGGCGGCCGCAAGCGACGGTGCTGTTCGTCGGCTTCCAGGCCCAGGGGACGCTTGGCCGCATCCTGCGGGATGGGGCATCGACGGTCCGCATTCAGGGCGACGAGGTGATCGTGCGGGCGATCGATCTCTATTCGGGCCATGCCGACGGGCCAGAATTGCGGGAATGGCTTTCCGAGCGGTGCCCGGTCGCGGCCAGCGTGTTTCTCGTCCATGGCGAGGTCGAGGCCATCGACGCACTGAAGGCGCGGCTCGCTGGCGTGGTCGCCCAAGAGCGCATCGTCATCCCGCAGCTGGACGCGGCGTTCAGGCTGACGGCGCGATCGGCCGTTCCGGTATCCTCGGAGCCGGCCTCCCGCATCGATCCCGCCCAGCCTGGCCATCTGGACTGGCACAACGAGGTGTCCCGCCTGCTTCTCGACATCAACGAGCGTCTGGAGAACGCCGCCGGCGACAAGGCGCGGGGCGTGATGATCCGAAAGCTGCGCCGGGCCATGAGCGACGCCGACTGAACCGAAGAGCGACCGGGCGGCGGCAGGGATCGCGCGCATGCCCCGATCGCCGCCGCTGGCGGTGATCAGCCCAGCAGCTTGCGGAACGTCCGTTTGAGCCGGCCGGGACGCAGCGGGTCGGCGAGGTTGGATTCGGCCAGCATTTCCTCGTCCGGGGTGAGTTCGCGCATCGGCAGCGCCACCAGGCGGCGGCCGTTCGTCGCGCTGACCCTGTCGACGAGCGCGATCATCGATCCGCCGTCGGCAAGCGCGTCGCGGACCGCGTCCTCGGACAGGTCGAGATGCTCGGCCAGAAGATCGTCCCGGATGTGGGCGATCCGCCGCGCCACCTCGGGATCGTTCTCGGATTCGATGACGAGATCGCACTCGCTGTCATAGCCCATGGATCGGTTGTTGAGATTGGCCGAGCCGATCTTCAACAGGCAGTCGTCGGCGATCATGATCTTGGCGTGGACGTAGATCGGCGTGCCGGCGGCGTTCACCGGATAGACCAGGCGGAAGCGGTCGTTGTGGTCGGCCTGGCGAACGATCTGCATCATGCGGATGCGCGAGGAATCCATGAACTCGGCTTCCAGCCAGCCATCGGCCGTGTCGGGATTGACCACGAGGATCTCTGGCCCGTCCGGTTCGGCCAGCCGTTCGGCGATCGCCTCCGCGATCCGGCGGGATGCGAAATACTGGCTTTCGATATAGAGGCGGTGCCTGGCCGTCGCGATGGTGGCCAAGGTCGCACGTTCGATCTCGGTCACCTGCGGACGTTCGAGATGCTCCGGCACGGTACGGCAGATCGAGACGTCGATATTCTCGAAATCCACCGTCACGTCGCTCGGCCAGATATCGAAGTCGCCGGCGAAGGGGCCCAGCATTTTGCCCGTCGCATGGGCCCAGCGACTGCGGGCGAGATCGGAGAGCGCCTTGGCCGCCGGACCGGTGACGCAGGTCGTGGCGTCGTGCCAGGGGCCGAGCGGCGCCTTGCGAGGCGAAAGCCGGCCCGGGCTTGCCTCGGCGTGGTCGCGGGTGTCCCAGCGCCCCGTGGTCATGTCGATGCCGCCACAGAAGGCCAGTGCCTCGTCGATGACCAGCAGTTTCATGTGATGTGTCGAGAGCGGCGGATGAACGCCGTCGAGCCGCATCTGCACCGGGCCGGACAGCTTCCATCGCAGCAGGGTGAGGGGCGTCTCGCCGCGGCCGATCGAGTACATCATGCCGGTATCCCATTTGAGGATCCGGATATCGAGTTCGGGCCTGCGCTTGCCGAGCCATGTGAGGAACGGGCCGACGGGGTTGGGGCCGTCCAGGGTCTTGCCTTCCGGCTCCAGCTCGATGCGCGCGTCGAAGTCCCAACCGATCAGAAGGATCGAATGCCGCGCCTGCAGCATGGCGTCCTTGGCCGCCTTGAAGAAGTCGGCGGCGTCGATGATCACTGACAGCCGGTCGGCCCGTTCGCGGCGCCAGAACCAGTCGTCCGTCTGCTTGTCGAGCGCAACCGGGTTCATGCAGTCTTCCAATGCCGTTTGTTCACGCGGACCAAGCTAGCAGCAACAGCGCGTGCGGGAAGGCCACCGGCGATGATCTTCCGACGCAGGTGTGGCGCCGGCCTGAGATCATCCGGCGTCAACGCGCTCGAGGTCTGCTTTGGCAATCCGGCAGGCGACGGAATAGGCCGGGTTGAAGACGTTGGCGATGTCGTAGCGGACCGTCTGGCCGAGGAAGTGGCTCGCCGCCATGGCGTCCATCCGGTAGTCACGCGACAGCCAGTCGAGCATTTCCGTCGTGGCGTGTTGCAATGCCTGGTCGAGGGGCCGGGCATTGCCAAGCGTGAAGATGTCCGTCGCATCCTCGCCGCGGGGCCAGCCGATCGAGCGTCCCTTGTCGATCTCGACCCTGAAGGCGACCTCGAAGGAGGTCTCGATGCCGGTGCCGACGATCTCGCCATCGCCCTGGCACGCGTGGCAATCGCCGAGGAAGAACAGGGCGCCGGGCCTGAAGACCTGGAAGGACAGGGTCACGCCCGTCCTGATGCCGCGATAGTCCATGTTGCCGCCATGGGGGCCGCTCGTGGCCGTGGAGATCGCCTCGTTGAGGCCCGGCGCGACGCCGCAGCAGCCGATCATGGGGGCAAGCGGGAGCACCCAGTCGCGGAGCCGTGCCGGCGGGTTCTCCAACCGCACGGTCCCGGCCTGCCCGTCGATGATCCACTCCACCCGTTCGCGCTCCGGCATTCGGGCAACGCGCTGCGGCTCGACGACGTTCGGCGCCAGCACCGAGAAGGTCCAGCCCCGGTCGCGCGTGGGCGTCATGTGCTCGATGGTGACGCGCAGCGTATCGCCCGGCTCGGCGCCTTCGATGAAGAAGGGACCGGTCATCGGGTTCGGTCGCGCGCCGACAAAGGCGCCGGTGGCGTCGGCGCCCCAAGCGTCGAGCGTGTCGGTGATCACGGTGTCGCCCGGCGCGATGCTCAGCGCCGGCTCGTGCGGGCCCAGCGTGTTGTGGAAGCGTGTCGGCTGGAAACGATGTTCGGCCACGGGACAACTCCGGTCATTCGCGTTCCCTCTGCCTATAGTCGCGGGCACGGGGGACAGCCAATGCCGCCGGGCGACAAAACGCCGGCGCGCCGCCGAATCCCGTCTGGTCTCCGTGGTCCGATCCGCGGGGCCTTTGCGGATTTGCGCGAGGTCAAGGGTGCTCGTGCGAGGCCAAGCTACGGTCGGGCGAATGACGGCCCCGTTGCGGCCCAGCCAAGGGAGTTCACCATGTACCGCACGATACTGGTCTGCCTCGACAACAGCGAGCGCGCTGGCGCGATCCTGCGGACGGCGCTGGCGATCGCCGAGCGGCAGGGCGCGCATCTGGTCGGCCTGCATGTCGTGCAGGACGTGGTGGTCAGCATCCCGACCGAGGTCTCGCTGGAATATATCGACCAGGCCCGGCAAGCCGCGCAGAGCGAGGCCGACGCCATTGCCGAGGTCTTCAAGACGGCAACCGCGGGGGCCAGCGTCTCGACCGAATGGCGGCGCGAGGACCCCATGGCGGGCGATGCGGACACGGTCTGGACCCGGAATGCCCTGGTCGCCGATCTCGTCGTGGCCGGGCAGGCGGCCGGCGGCGCCGACGTTCCCTTGACCGATCTCCTGATCGAGACCGGGCGGCCGGTGCTGTTCGTGCCCTATGCCGGCGAATATGCGCAGGTGGGCAAGCGGCCACTCGTTTCCTGGAACGGCAGCCGGGAATCGGCAGGCGCCGTGTTCGACGCGCTGCCGCTTCTGAAGGACGCGTCGCTGGTGCGGGTGCTCTGCATCGACCCCGACAAGGCGGGCGCCAAGGCTGGCCTCGCCCCGGCAGACGACATGGCGCTGGCGCTGGCACGGCACGACATCAGGGCCGAGGCGGCCCGATCGCACAGCGGCGAGATCTCCGTCGGCGACGAGGTCCTGGCGCAACTCGTCGATCACGGCCACGATCTTCTGGTGATGGGCTGCTACGGCCATTCGCGGCTGCGCGAGATGCTCTTCGGCGGCGTGACACGACATATCTTGCAGCACATGACCGTACCGGTTCTGATGTCGCGATAGGGCGCCGATGACGCGCAAGGCGGTTTCGCCCGTCCGGTCAAGCCGTGGGCCCGTGACCCGGCAGGACGTATCCTGCCGGCACGATGGCCCCTCGCGCCAACATCCGGGCCGCGCAATGACTGCGAGCGATCCGATGAGCCCCATGAGCGCAGACCCGGAGCCGGGCACCCGGACGTCGGATGGATGGCATACGCTCGACGAAGCCGCGACCTTCGGCAGGCTCGGCACGACGGCCGCCGGGCACGATGAGGACGAGGCGGCACGGCGGCTGGCCGAGTATGGTCCGAACGCGCTGCCGGAGCCTCCGTCGCGTTCGCTGGCGCTGATCGTCCTCGGTCAGCTCAAGAGTCCGCTGATCTATCTGCTGCTCGCCGCCGCGGCCGTGTCGCTCGTGCTTGCGGAGATCGATCAGGCGGTCTTCATCTTCATCGTCCTGGCCATCAACACTGCCATAGGCGCGGCGCAGGAATCACGCGCGGAAGCCAACACCGCCGCGCTGCGCACGGCGATCGCGACCGTCTGCCGCGTCTGGCGGCAGGGGACGGTGCGTCTGACGGACAGCAAGGCGCTGGTGCCCGGCGACGTGGTGATCCTGGAGGCCGGGGACCGGGTCCCGGCCGATCTGCGATTGCTGTCGGCGTCCGAACTCCAGGCCGACGAATCCGCGCTCACCGGGGAATCGCTGCCGGTGGAAAAGGCCGCCGGCGCGGCGCTGGCACCGGACACGCCCCTTGCCGAGCGTGCGACCATGCTGTTCGCCGGCTCGACGCTGCATCGCGGACGCTGTCAGGCGGTGGTGGTCGCCACTGGCACCCATACCGAGCTGGGTCAGATCGCAGGCTCGCTGCAGGAGGCCTCGGCACCGCCGCCGCTGACCGTCAAACTCGACCGTTTCACTCGCATGCTCGGCCTCGTCGCACTCGTCCTGGTGGCGGTCGTCGTTGTCCAGCAGTTCAGCACGGGCGCCTCGCTGCAGGCGACCTTCTTCGTGGCGGTGGCGCTGGCCGTCTCGGTCATTCCCGAGGGACTGCCGGTGGCCGTCACTGTGGCCCTGTCGGTGGCGACACGCCGGATGGCACGGCGCAACGTCATCGTGCGGCATCTGCCGGCGGTCGAGGGTCTGGGCGCCTGTACGGTGGTGGCGACCGACAAGACCGGCACGCTGACCCGCAACCAGCTGACGGCCAAGCGGCTGTGGTTGCCCGAGCATGGGGCCGTTGCGATCGAGGGCGCCGGCTTCGATCTGGGGGGGCGGCTGCTGCAGGACGGGGCGCCGCTCGCGCCGCCGATACAGGAGGCGGCCCGGGACTTGGCTGCCGCCGCCGCGCTCTGCAACGACGCGGCCTTCGATCCGGACGGCGGCGCGGCGGGGCGCAGCGGCGATACCGTCGATCTGGCGTTTCTCGTTCTGGCGATGAAGACCGGGCTCGACGTCACTGCGCTGCGCCACGCCGTACGGCGGATGGCCGAAGTGCCGTTCTCGGCCGAGCGCAAATATGCCGCGAGCCTCGATCAGCAGGGCGCCGCCATCCGCCTGCACGTCAAGGGAGCAGCGGAGGTGCTGGTGCCGCACTGTCTCGGCGTCGACGAGGCGGCGGTGCTGGCGCTCGCCGACGAGATGGCCGGGCAGGGCTATCGCGTCATGGCGGTTGCCGCCAGGACCCTCGACCGGGACGAGGCCGCGGGTCGCCTGCCGGCAATGGACCATCCGCTGGAAGGGCTGACCCTTCTCGGTCTCGTCGGCTTCATTGACCCGCTGCGCACGGAAGCCAAGGATGCCGTCGCCGATTGCCGTAGGGCCGGCGTCGCGGTGAAGATGATCACCGGCGATCATGCGGCCACGGCGCTGTCGATCGCCCGTGACCTCGGCATCGCAGGCCGTCCCGAGGACGTGATGACCGGCCGCCAGATGGAAGACCCGGCGACGGGAACCGACGCGCACATCGCCGCGACGTCCGTGTTTGCCCGGGTCGAACCGGGCCACAAGGTGCGGATCGTCGAGGCCTTGCAGCGCGGCGGCCATCTCGTGGCGATGACCGGCGACGGCGTCAACGACGCCCCGGCGCTGCACCGGGCCGATCTCGGGGTCGCCATGGGGCGCGATGGCACCGATGCGGCCCGCGACGCCGCCGATCTCGTTCTGACCGACGACAATTTCGCCTCGATCACGGCCGGCATCCACGAGGGTCGCGCCGCCTACGCCAATATCCGGAAGGTGATCTATCTGGCGATCAGCACCGGCGCGGCCGAGGCCGTGTTCTTCCTGATGGCGCTGTTCACCGGATTTCCGGTGCCGCTGACGGCGGTGCAGCTTCTCTGGCTGAATCTCGTCACCAATGGCGGCCAGCATGTCGCCCTGGCGCTGGAGAAGCCGGAGCCGGGCCTCCTGTCGCGGCCGCCTCGGCGCTCGGGCGAGGCGATCTTCGACGGCCTGATGATCCGCCAGACGGCCCTGTCGGGCGCGGTGATCGGCATCGTCGGCTATCTGGTCTTTGCCTGGGCGATCTCGGCGGGCTGGAGCGAATTCGAGGCCCGCAACGTCCTTCTGTTCCTGATGGTCGCCTTCGAGAACGTGCATGTGATGAATTGCCGGTCGGAGACGATCTCGGCGTTCCGGGTGCCCCTGGCGAACAACTGGCCGCTGCTCGCCTCGATCGTCGCGGCGCAGGCGATCCATATCGGCGCCGCCTTCACGCCGGGCCTGCGCGACGTGCTCGATCTCGCCCCGATCCCGTGGGAGCAGTGGGCGCTGCTGGTGCCAATGGCGCTGTCGGTTCTGGTCGTCATGGAGTTCGACAAGGCGCTGCGCGCCGGGCAGCAGCGGCGTCGGCAGGGCGGGTCGGAACCGATGACCGCAGGGTGACGCGCGGTCGTGTTAGGGATGGTGCCTCAGCGACCGGTCGGCAGGCGGGCGCTGACTTCGGCGAGATAGGGGTTCTGGTCGCGGCTGGCGCCGTATGCGCCGGAGTCTAGATCGGCGAGGATCGTCGCCGCGTCGCTTTCGCCGGCTGAGGCCAGCACCGAGCCGTCCGGGGCCGCGATCACCGACAGGCCCTGATAGGCGAAGGTGCCGTCGCTGCCGCAATGATCGGCATAGACCACGAAGACCTGGTTTTCGAAGGCGCGCACCGGCACGACGCTCTGCGCGATGAAGCGCGCCCCGTCGCTCTTGGGCAATGCCGTCGGCACGATGATCGCCTCGGCGCCCCGCAAGGCGAGGTCGCGGCACAGTTCGGGGAATTCCACGTCGAAGCAGACGAGCAGGCCGCAGCGCAGGCCGGCGATCTCGACGATGGGCGAGGGCGCATCGCCGGGCTGGAACAGGCCCTTCTCGTAGTCGCCATAGAGCATGCGCTTGGCGTAGACGACCGGCGCGCGACCCGGGGCAACGAGCGCGGCAGCATTGTCGACGCCTTGAGCCGTGCGGATCGCAAGCCCTATGACGATGGCGATGCCGAGCCGGTCGGACGCGTCCTGCCACTCGGCAACGCCGGCGTCTGCTGCTTCTGCAGTATCGGCGATCGACTGACCGGCGCCGTAGCCGGTCGGCGCGAGCTCGGGCAGGACGGCGAGGTCGACGCCGGCGGCGGCCGCATCCTCGAGGCTGCGCAGCATCGCCGCGTGCCGGTCCGGCGCCTCGGCCATCGCGGCGTCCATCTGGATGGCGGCGACCTTCACTTGCCGTCTCCGCTGGACCATGCGCCCAGGAGGCGCGGCAGGTCGCCGAAGCGGGCGACGAAGCCGAACACCACCACCGCCACGGCGACGAAGAGGATCGAGACCGAGGCCATGGTCGGCGTGTAGCCGTAGCGCAGGGCGTTGAAGATCTTGATCGGCACCGTCTCCAGTGTGAAGCCGACGGTCATGTAGGCGACGATGTATTCGTTCAGCGACAGGACGAAGGCGAAGGCGAAGCCCGAGATGATGTAGGGGGCGATCATCGGCAGCACGATGGTCGTCAGGATGGTGCGGTCGTTGGCGCCCATGGTCCGCGCGGCCTCGGTCACCTCGCGGTCGATGGTCTGGAAACCGAGCGAGATGGTCACCAGCGGCAGGCTGGTGAAGAAGATCGCGTGGGAAATGACCACCGTGTACCAGGCGCCGTAGCCGCCCATCGTCGCCCAGAAGGACAGGGCGCCCAAAGCGGTGATCACCGGCGGCAGGACAAAGGGCGAGACGCCCAGCAACTGCACTGCCCGGCCGATCGCCGTGACCCGTCGCCACAGCGCATAGGCGATCGGCAGAGCGATGAGGACGGCGATGGTCGCCGCGCCGAGGGCGATCAGCACCGAGGTGGTCAGGGCGCCGCGCCAGCCCTCGTCGGTGAAGATCTGCCCGTACCAGGCGAGCGAGAAACCCTCGGGCGGGAAGGTCAGGCTGCGCTTCTCGTTGATCGAGACGCCGGCGATGACGACGATGGGCGCCGCCATGAACAGCCCGACGGCGGCGAAGAACAGGCGGGTGAGGAACGTGCCGATCATGCCGCGCGTCCCTTCCGGCCGAGCGTCGTGGTCAGCAGCACGAGCGACAGGCTGGTGACCACGAGGAACACCGCCATCGCCGCGGCGAACGGCATGTTCGATTGGTAGATCGCCTGGTCGGTGATCAGCACCGACAGGGTCCAGTGCTCCGGCCGTCCGAGCAGTTGCGGCAGGAGATAGGCGCCCAGCGCGAAGACGAAGACGATGATGAAGGTGGCGATCAGCGCCATCCGCAGCGCCGGCAGGATCACCGTGAAGAAGGCCCTGAGCGGCGAGGCGCCGAGGGTGCGGGCGGCTTCGGCCAGCGACGGGTCGAGCCGGGAGAAGGACGGGTAGAGCACCAGCACCGCATAGGGGAAGGCCTGGTAGGTCATGCCGGCAAGGACGGCGAAGAAGCCGGGCGTCCAGGCATCCGGGTTGTCCATCAGGCCAAGGGACACGAACAGGTTGGAGAGGCCTGCGGTGCGGCTGAGCAGCGTCGACCAGGAAAAGCCGATGATCACCTCGGACAGGGACAGGACCGCCAGCATCGCCACCAGCCATGGCACCTGCCACTTCCGGCGGAGCTTGGTCAGCAGATAGGTGAAGGGCGCGCCGACGATCAGGCAGAGGGCCGAGACCAGCGCCGACAGGCCGAGCGAGAAAACGAGGATCTTGCCGAAGAACAGGCTGAGAAAGCGGGCATAGTTCGCAGTGGTCAGCACCGGCTGGTAGAAGCCGCCGGCGACCCGCTCGAACAGCGAGACCGCGATCATCAGGCCGAAGGGCACGACGAAGAAGGCGAGCAGCATCAGCGCCGGAAAGATCAGCGGCGCCTGTTCACGCCAGCCTCCGGCCTTCGTTCCGGGCGCGGCGGCGCTCACGCCGTGGCTCCGGCGGGGAAGACGACGATGGCGGCGGGATCGAGCGCCAAGGAGACGGTGTCGCCGACCATGAGATCGTTCCGGCCGGCAGCACGCTGGGCAACAATGCGGCCGGCGGCGGTGGCGAGATACACCTCGACGGCCGAGCCCATGTCGCGGACGAACTCGACAGTCGCGGGCAGGGGCGCGGCGCCCTCGCGCTCGACGCTGACGTCCTCCGGCCGGATCGAGACTTCCGCCGTGGCGCAGCCGGCTGGCAGCGTCAGCCCGGGGACCGGCGCATCGGCGATGGTCGCGCCGCCATCGGCGGCATGGGCGGTCAGGAGATTGGTCTGGCCGAGGAAGTCGGCGACGAAGGCGTTGGCGGGGCGGCGATAGATGACGATCGGCCGGTCCATCTGCTGGATGCGGCCGCCTTTCATGACGACGATGGTGTCGGCCATTGTCATGGCTTCGCGCTGGTCGTGGGTCACGACGATGGTGGTGATGCCGAGCCGTTCCTGCAACTGGCGCAGTTCGACCTGCATGGCCTCGCGCAGCTTGGCGTCGAGGGCAGACAGGGGCTCGTCGAGAAGGAAGAGCTTGGGCGAGACGGCGAGCGCCCGGGCGATGGCGACACGCTGGCGCTGGCCGCCCGACAATTGCGCCACCGAGCGGTCGGCGACGCCGGGCAGGCGAACGAGATCGAGCAGCTCGACGACGCGGGCATCCCGCTCGGCGCGGGGCCGGCCGCGTATCTTCAGGGGATAGGCGATGTTCTCGCCGACGCTCAGATGCGGAAACAGCGCCAGCGACTGGAACACCATGCCGAAGTCGCGGCGGTGGACCGGGCGCTCGTTGATCGTCTCGTCGTTGAAGCGGATCGTGCCGGCGGTCGGGGTTTCGAGGCCGGCGATCATCCGCATCAAGGTGGTCTTGCCGCAGCCTGACGGCCCGAGCAGGCAGACGAAGCTGCCGGCCGGCACGTCGAGGACGGCGTCATCGACGGCGAGGACCGAGCCGTAGCGCTTGGTGACGTTGGCAAGTTCGAGTGCGCTCATCGGCCTGGACGTTTCCTGGTTCTGGGGGCCGGCCGCCCCTGACGAGGCGGCCGGTGAATGGGCGGGCGTCGGGCTCAGCCGACGATGAGTTCGGTCCACTTCTGGTTCAGCCAGTCGGACTTCTCGACATAGAGATCATAGCGCGGAACGATCGGGTCGATCTCGGAGGAGACCGCCGCGAATTCCTCGTCGGTCAGATCGAGAAGGTCGCGCTTGATCACCGGTGCCGTGCCGACCTTGCGGGCGAGCAGGCTCTGGACGTCCGGCTGGGTCATGTAGTCGATGAACTCGTGGGCGACGTCGCCCTTCTCGGAGGCCTTGGAGATCGCCCAGCAGCCCGAGTCGGAGATGCCGCCTTCCTTCGGGAAGGTCGAGCGGACCGGGAAGCCGTCGGCCGCGGCGAGGCCCGTGACGTCGTGATAGTACTGGCCCATCGGGATTTCGCCGGATTTCAGCGCCTGCTCGAACTGGGCTTCGTCGCGGTACCAGAGCTGGACGTTCGGCTTCACCTCGGCGAGCTTGTCCATCACCTTCAAAATGCCCTCCTCGGTGTCGAGCACGTCGGTGCCGCCGAAGAAGGTCTTGGCCGTGACTTCCAGAAGGAACGAGTTGGAGACGAGGGCGAGGAGGCCGAGCTTCTCCTTGTTGGCCGGGTCCCACAGGGCCGCCCAGCTTTCCGGCGCCTCCGGATAGGTGTCGGTGTTGGTGACGAGGTTGATGTACCAGGCCACGGCACCGACGCCGGCAACGCGGCCGTCGGGATAGTTCACGACGAAGGGCGGCAGGACGTCGCCGGAGTTGGCGATCTTGTCCATGTCCAGCGGCTGCCAGAGCTCGGTCGCGAGGCCCTTGCGCATGGCGACCTGGGACATCATCGAGACGTCGGCCGGCGCGACACCGGCGCGGGCGGCCTGCTCGAGCTGCACCAGCCAGGCTTCGCCGGTCGGCTCGGCGACGCTTTCGACGGCGATGCCGGTGGCTTCGGTGAAGGCCGGGAAGATGTTCTTGTCGAAGGAATCTTTGAAATAGCCGCCATAGACGCCGACCTTCAGGCTCTTCTCCTGAGCCCTGAGGATCGACGGCATGGCCAGCGTGGCGCCCGCGGCGCCGGCTGCGGCGAGCAGATGCCGCCGGTTCAGGATGAGCGAGGACTTCCGGGTCATGACTTCATCTCCTTGGTTGCTACGTGACTTCAATCAGCGGGCGGCGCCGGAACGGTCCGGCGTGAAATCCAGAAGGCTCAGAAGCTCGAACAGCATCTGCGCGCCAGCATGGGCGGTGTTGGTGGTGGCGTCGTATTGCGGTGCGACTTCGACCACGTCGCCGCCGATCATGTTGATCCCCGCAAGGCCGCGCAGGATCATCTGGACTTCGCGGGTCGTCAGGCCGCCGATCTCCGGCGTGCCGGTGCCGGGGGCAAAGGCCGGGTCGAGGCTGTCGATGTCAAAGGAGACATAGACCGGACCGTCGCCGACGACGGCGCGGGCCTTGGCGATCACCGCGTCGAGGCCGAGGCCGGGAATCTCCTCGGCATGGATGACGCTCATGCCGGATTCGAAGGAGAACTCCCACAGATATTCCGAGGCGCCGCGGATGCCGATCTGGATGGTGCGCTCGGGATCGAGCACGCCGTCCAGTACCGCCTGCCGGAACGGGCCGCCATGGTGGAACTTGCAGCCGTCGAAGGGCCCGGACGTGTCGCAATGGGCGTCGATATGGATCATGCCGACCGGACGGTCGGCGCCCAGTGCCCGCAGGATCGGCAGGGTGATCGAATGGTCGCCGCCGACGAAGAGCGGCAGGACGCCGGCCTTTGCGATCGTCGCGGCGGTGCGCTCGATGTCCTCGTGGGACGTGGCGAGATCGAAGCGGCTGCGGAACGGCACGTCGCCGATGTCGGCGACCTTGAGACTGGCCGTCGGCATGGTCTTGAGGACGTGATTGTAGGGCCCGACGCGCTCCATGGTGCGCAGGGCGCGCGGTCCGAAGCGCGAGCCGTTGCGGTTGGTGACGCCGAGGTCCATCGGCACCCCGATCATCGCGACGTCGAGGTCCGACAGGTCCGGCGTGGCCCAGTCGATGGCGCGATGGGGGGCGTCGAGCAGGGTCGGCACGCCGGCATAGGGGGCGACGCGGGTGCCCTTGGGGTCGAAGAGCCGGTCGGCGACGGCCGCGAAGCCCTTGTCGTATATGACCCGCTCGTTGTCGCCGGCGAAGCGCTGCCGCAGCGCTTCCAGTTTGCCGCTATCCATGAAGATTCCTCGCTGGACGGTCTGGTTCGTTGATAAAGGCGCCAGCGGACAGGCCGAGGCCGATCCGGCGCGCCATCTCGCGGATGCCGTCCGCATCCACATTGGCGAAGGCGATCCGCAGATGCCCGTCCTGGCCGGGGCCGAAGAAGCTGCCGGGCAGGACCAGCACCCCGAGTTCGCGCGTCAGCGCCTCGGCGACGGCCTCGGCCGGCCGCTCCGCGAAGGGATGGCGCACATAGGCGAAATAGGCGCCGATCTGGTCGAGCTCCCAGTCCGGGAGGCCGGCGAGGGCGGTGCGGAAGACCTCGGCTCGCCGTGCGATCTCGTCGCGGTTTGCGTCGCGCCAGTCGGCCAGTTCCTCGATGGCCCAGGGCAGCGCCGCCTGGGCCGGACGGGGCGCGCAGATCTGGATGCAGTCGATGACCTTTTCCAGCTCGGCGATGGTCGCCTCGCCGGCGATCATGGCGCCGACCCGGTGGCCTGGAATGGCGTAGGATTTGGAGAAGGAATAGAGCGCGATCAGGTTTTCACGCGCGTCGGTTTGGGCAAAGAGCCCATGCGGCTTGCCAAGCGCCGGGTCGAGGAAGTCGCGGTAGGTCTCGTCGAGGACGAGATACATTCCGCGCGAAACGCAGACTTCCATGAGTTCGGCGAGGCGTTCCGGCGGATAGACGGCGCCGGTCGGATTGTTCGGGCTGACCAGCACCAGCGCCCGGCAGCGCGGGTCGAGTACCGCCTCCAGCCCGGCGACGGAGGGCAGGAAGCCGTCGGCCGCCTCGGTCTGCAGCGGGCGCGCCTCGATGCCGAGCATCTCCAGCGTCATCTTGTGATTGAAGTACCAGGGCGCCGGCAGCACGACCACGTCGCCGGCGCGCGCAACGGTCAGCATGGCGGCGAAGAAGGCCTGGTTGCAGCCGCTGGTGATGGCGACGCGGCCGGCCGCGACGGGCGTGCCGTAGCGCGCTGCGACATGGCCGGCATAGGCCTCGTGCAAAGCGCGGTCGCCGAGAATGTCACCGTAGCGGGCCCCGGCGGCCGAAGCGGCGGCTTCGGCCAGGCGCGTGGCGAAGCCGGCTGGCGGGGCATGGTTCGGAACGGCCTGGCTGCAGTCGATCAGCGGCCCGTGCCTTCCGTCATAGGCGGCGATCCAGCGGCCGGCGCGCGCGATGGGCGGCACCGAGACGGCGGTCAGCAGCGGATTGGGCAGCGGCGCGGTCACCGGCAATCCGGGCGGGCGTTGGCAGGCCGCGGCGCGCGACCCGTGCAGGGCGCGGACTCATTGGGGTTCTTCAGGAAGCTCGACGGGCCTCTCACCGGGATACTGCCGCCTCCAAACGGATCATGGATACTCTCTCAGCTTGCTTGCCGGATGATGGCAACGACCGTCTGCTTGCGGATTGCTCAAACCGGGCCTGTGCCCTTTTCCTCATCATGTGCCGCGCTGGACGCAGGGTGGAATATCGGCCTATCAATTCAAACATTGAAAAACGTCAAAGTGGTGCGGTCGCTCATGCGCGTTTCCGGAAGTGATCTCCGCCTGCTACAGGTCTTCGACGCGGTGGTGCGGCATGGCGGCTTCGCTGCTGCGGCGGTGGACCTGAATGTCAGCCAATCCACCATCTCCAACCACATGACGGCGCTGGAGGAGCGGCTGGGCTTTGTCCTGTGCCAGCGCGGCCGCGGCGGGTTTCACATGACCGAGAAGGGCCGGGCGGTCTGGGAGGCCGGGCGCCAGCTCGAAAAGGCGCTCCAGGACTTTTCCACCGATGTCGCCTCGGTGCGGGGCGAGCTGCGCGGCGAATTGCGGATCGGCATTCTCGACGCGGTGGTCTCCGATCCGGCCAACCGCCTCGCCGATGTCATCGCAGCCTATGGCCGGATCGCGCCGCATGTCCGGCTGGTGATCGCGCAGGAGCGTCCGCAGGATCTGCAGCAGAAAGTGCTGGACGGGCTCTATCACTGCGCCATCGGCAGCTATCGTAACCGGATCGACGGCATCGTCTACGACCGGCTGCACGACGAGCGCCACAGTCTCTATTGCGGACGCCTGCACGAGGCGTTCGACGCCGACGATGCCGAGTTGACCGATGCATGTCTTGCTGCCATGCCGTTCGTTCACCGCGGCTACTGGCGGGACGAGGACACGCTGCGCCAGCTCGACTGGCGCGTCGAGGCGACGGTCTTCCAGATCGAGCCGCAGCTCATCCTGATCCAGTCCGGCCGCTATATCGGCCTCCTGCCGAACCACTACGCGGCCGAGGGGGTGGCAGCCGGCACGCTGCGGGCGATCCGGCCGGAGGAGATCGGCTACACCTGCGAGTTCGAGCTGTTCTCGCCGCGCAACCGCCGGCCGAGCGATGTTGCCGCCGCCTTCATTGAGACGGTGCGCACGGTCTGGCCTTCGGCGCATGACGCTTGAGGCGGTCGGCCTTCGCTCCGCGTAGCAGTGCCGCACACGCCGCACACCATCGCGGCAACGCTCCGTGCTTCAACCATGACTGCGGTTACACTTCGTAACATGCTGGTTCATATGCGGTTCATGTGCCGAGCTCTAGCGTCCTCTCACCACCAACGAGGACACACATCATGTTCAAGCGCACACTCATCGCCATCGCTGCCGTCTCCATGCTGGCCGCTCCGATGGCCCAGGCGCAGGCTCAGAGCCGGCACGACAACAACCGTCCCACCGCACAGCAGAGCCAGTCTCGCGACCATGGCGCACAGCGGCATCGGGCGCAGCGGCCGGTCGCCGCACGGGCCAAGTTCCGGTCCGGCCAGCGTTACGGCAACTGGAAGCGTCACCAGCGCGTGCGGGATTTCCGCCGTCACGGACTGCGCGCGCCCGGACGGGGGCAGAACTGGATCAGGGTCGACAACCAGTATCTGCTGATCTCCGCAGCCACCGGGCTGATCCTCGGCCTTGCCGCCGCCCGCTAAGCCGGAAGCCTGTCACCCCGCCAGCAGCGCAACCGCGTCGCTGGCGGGGTCTTCCAGCGCGTCGATAACGTCGAAATGGTGCCGCCCCGGCGCTTCGATCGCCTCAGTGCGCAGGCCGAGCCCGCGCCAGGCGCTGGCAAGCAGCGTGTTCTGCCGGCGAAATTCGGGCAGTTCGTCGCTGCCGACGAGACAGGTGAGGGCGGCGTCGCCTTGTGGTTCCAGCAGCGCCGGGCTTTCGGCGCGGGCTTCGGCGAGGTCGAGGGCCAGTATCTCGTTCATCTCCGTCTTCAGGAGCGGACGCAGGTCGTGAACGCCGCTGATCGACAGAACCCGGTCGATCCGGGCGGCGGTCGCCTTTGAAAGCGGCGAATCCGTGCAGATCATCCGAGTCACCAGGTGACCGCCGGCCGAATGGCCGGACAGGCGGATCGGGCCGGAGACCTCCGCGGCGACCGTGTCGAGGAAGCGCGCCACGTGGCGGGTAATCTCCGCGATGCGAACCGTCGGGCACAACGAATAAGACGGCATGGCGACGGCAAAGCCGCGCGCCAGCGCGCCGGCCGCCAGATGCGACCATTCGGACCGGCCGAAGGCCTTCCAGTAGCCGCCATGGACATAGACAGCGAGGCCAGAGGGTGTGCCCTCGGGCAGGAAGAGATCATAGACCGCCCGTTCGCCGTCTCCATAGGGGCAGGCGAGGCGGGCGCGACCGGCGGCTCCCAGCTCGGTGCGGAAGGCGGCTGCCCGTTCGCGCCAGCGCGGCGGATAGGTCTCGGCCCCGGCGATCGCCCCGGCATTGCCATAGGCCGTGTCGAAATCCGTGATCGCCGCGTCCACCATCTGGCTCATGCCCCGTCGTTCCTCGTGTCGTTCTCTGCGGCGCGGCTCAGAAGAAGGCCTGGAGGCCGGTCTGGGCCTTGCCGAGGATCAGCGCATGGACGTCATGCGTGCCCTCGTAGGTGTTGACGGTCTCCAGGTTCTGGGCGTGGCGCATGACGTGGTA
>Ga0189290_100187_pt1 | contig 35551 bp, 33 predicted proteins | sample UW140minimetaG_FD_130318 | JGI IMG/M metagenome (GOLD analysis project Ga0189290, IMG submission 130318) | Marine microbial communities from the Costa Rica Dome - UW140 mini metaG | ecosystem: Environmental > Aquatic > Marine > Oceanic > Photic zone | place: Costa Rica: the Eastern Pacific...
CGTCCTGCGCGGCCCAGAAGATGGGATCGGTCTCGCGGCTGCGGTGGAAGACGCAGCGCGATCCGGCTGCAAGGATCTCGTCTGCCTCGGCCTTCGGCATCGGGGAGGGGTCGAGCGTCGAGACCAGGGCCTGGCCGAGGGCGTCCTCCACCGTGCCGACCTTCGCCGGCGGGTCCTGATAGATGGAATCGACCGTGTTGCCGGCCGACACCTCGGCGATGAGGTAGCGCATCTCGGCGATCTCGCGCCGCTGCGCCTCGATGATCTCGTCCGCCATCTTCCGCACGCGCGGATCGCGAATCTGTGCCCGCTCGGAGGTCATGATGGCGATGGAATGGTGCGGGATCATCGCCTGCATGTAACTCGGCCCGGAGACCGTGACCTGGCTGCGCACGAGCCACAGGGAGAGCGCGAAGACGACGATGGCGCCCGCAAAGATCGCGATGTTCAGCGCCTTGTTGGCATACATTCCCAGCATGTAGGCCAGCATGATGACGGCCATGGTGGCGCCCATCAGGATCGCCATGTAGGTGCGCGTCTCCGAAAAGAAGACGTGCTCCCAGGCGTAAGTGTTGAGATACATCAGGATGAACATCACCACGGTCGAGGTGAGGATCATCAGTCCAAATCGCACGTAAGACATCAGTCTGGCTTCTCCTTAGTCGGCCTGGGGGGCGGGGGCGATGTCGCCCCCATTTCCAGTTTCACCGCCACCCCCGGGTGCATCGTTCCCGCCGGTATCGCTGGTCATCTTTCGAAAATCCTCAGAGGTAAGCCCGGGCAATCGCGCGACGAACGCTGTCAGTGCGACGATCTCTTCGGGTCCGTGGTGATCGCCGAAGGCGGGCATCCCGGTCATCCTGATCCCGTTCTCGATGATCCAGCGGATCTCTTCTGGCCGCCACTCGGCCGCAGCTTCCACCAGATGTGGTGGCTCTGGTCGCATTCCTCGCGACCACTCCGCCGGGTCCTGATCTGGAGCGCCATGGCAGTAGACACAACTTTCAGCGTAATGAGCTGCGCCTTCAGCGATGAGCTCTTCCGGAAAGCTTTCGGGCAACGCCACATCGCCCGCGCGTCGTTCGACGGACCGGCGCATCGTCGTGTCCAAGGTCCAGCGCACGGCATCGGTATGCTGAGCAGAAGCCGCGACGTTGTATGCTCCCGTATATGTTACCGTGAGCCATATGGCGATCGTGGTCAGGACTGTCCCGATGATGCCCAAGAGAAGACCAAGTCCAAGCCCCTTCATCGTACATCTCTCCTGTCAAATTCGTCCGGTCAGTTCGCGCTCCCTGAAGGAATTGCCACGAGTTCGATGTCCGATAGAATGCGAAGCCGCTCTTGGGTGTTCCGCGGAACTTGAGAAGGTGGCTATGGGTGGCGATTGCTAATCTCGCTCCGAGGCCTTCGTGGAGGGACTCCAGAAGAGGGCAGCCGCCGAGCCGACCGGGGATGTGGATGATCTACGTCGCCATCGCGGTGGATCTCACCACCGACGGTATAAGGCTCGGAGCAGGCTCGGCCGTATTCAGCAGCCTTGCGACGGTACTAGCCCGGATCATGCATCAGGGCGCCCATGCATTTCGGGCGCGGTGGCGGCGCGGTTCGGGATGTCCGGGCTTTGAGGTTGCGGTTTCGGGGCGAGCGGAGGCGACGGCCGGAGCGGTCGTCAGATTGGCGCCATGCGCAGCAGTCGCTCAAGAAGCAGGCGCATCAGGGGTGCGGCGGGACAGGCGCTCGGCAGGCGCAGCGTGTCGAACTGTGCGCGCCGCCGCGGCGAGCGATTCGGCAGGGTGGCGCGCAGGGTCCACATCAGCCAGAAGGCGACGGCATGCAGGAAGAGCCTTAGCTGGTTGGCGGCGGTGCTGCTGCAGGAAGGGCGATCGGCGGGATGTGTGGAGACAACAGAAGAATTGAATGGCTGAGCCAAATTCAACCATGGTTGTGGTCACCTCTGCTAACTGGGCCGCGTGCCAAGAACATCCCCAAAAACAGGAACACCAATGCCATGCCGACAATGCCGATCACGACGATCATCGGATCTGACTGCCACTTCATCCCGGTGAATGCAGCCAGTACCACGGCATCGAGCGCGATGGCCGTCAGCAGCACCCAGCCATGCGCGCTAATCTCTTGGCGCAGGTGCCGGAACACGCCCCAGTGAATGGTGATGTCCATTACCAAGTAAAAGAAGGCGCCAAGCGAGGCGATCCGGCTGAGGTCGAAGAAAACTGTGAGAAAGCCAGCGACCACGACCGTGTAGACGAGCGTGTGATCCTTGATGGTGCCCGGCATTCCAAAATGGCTGTGCGGAATCATATTCATGTTGGTCAACATCGCCAGCATCCGCGAGACCGCGAAAACGCTCGCGATCAAACCCGATGCTGTCGCTACCAGCGCGAGTGCCACGGTCAGGTAGAAGCCGGTCTGACCAAGGGCGGGCTGGGCTGCTTCGGCAAGCGCGTAGTCCTTCGCTGCCACGATGCGGTCGAGCGACAGGCTGGAGCCGACCGCGAATGCGACCAAGAGATAGACGACGACGCAGATCGCAATTGACCAGACGATGGCTCGGCCAACATTGCGATGCGGGTCGGTGATCTCGGCGCCGCTGTTCGTGATGGTGGTGAAGCCCTTAAAGGCGAGGATCGATAGCGCGATCGAGGCGATGAAACCGCCCGCGCCCATATCGCCGCCGGTGGCCTCGAAGGTGATGCCGCTCGCCCAGAGTCCCGCAACTCCGAATAGCGCGATCCCGCCCACCTTGAGCACCGCCATGACGATGGAAAACATCCCAACCGACCGCGTGCCTGAGGCATTCAGAAGATAGGCGAAAACAATCAGCCCTACGCCGAGGATCGGTACGAGCACACTATCCGGATCGCCTCCGAAGGCCTTTAGCGAATAGGTGCCGAAGGTGCGCGCGACAAGGCTTTCGTTGATAACCATCGACAGCGCCATCAGCAGAGAGGCGCCTGCCGCGACCGTCGTCGGCCCGTAGGCTCTCTTCAAGATCATGCCGACGCCGCCCGCAGACGGAAATGCATTCGACATCTTGATGTAGGTGTAGGCGCTAAACGCGGTGACGATCGCACCGACCAGGAACGATAAGGGGAAGAGCGGACCAGCGAGTTCGGCAATCTGACCCGTCAGCGCAAAGATACCGGCCCCAATCATCACACCGGTGCCCATGGCCACAGCCCCCGACAGGGTGATGCTGTTCTTCTCATATTCGCTCGTCATCAGTTCCTCTTTCAGGCTCTGGTCCCGTTGCCCTCTGGAAAAGCCGCATCCCTTATGGCCCTATGCGAGAAGTGCCCAATGTCTGCCGTCGCTGGTTTCCTCACCGTCGAAGATCGCACCGGCAAAACTCGCTGAAACTGCCGGCCACTGCGGCCGTGGCCAGAGGCCGCAGTGGGCATTGGGCAGTCGACCCTTTATGCATTGGCCTCGCGTATGGCCTGCGCGCCGAGGAGATGGCGGCGGGTCAGCCAGATCACGAGCAGCGGAACGACGACCCATTGGAGGAGCGGACTCAGACCAGTGCCTAACGGCGGTACGAGCGGCATCAGTTCCGAATAGGACCAGCGTAAGCTGATGTTGGTATAGTAGTACTCGAACCCTAGGGTCAGGAGGATGCCAACAGCGACAAAGAGCCCGGTGGGAAAGCGGGTTGGCCTAAGGATCCAGCCACGGCTACGTGCCGCCAGACAGGCAGCCCAAAATGCGGTCAGCGCGAACCCGACATCGCCAAAAGTTGCCGACATGCAAAGCTTGATCGCCTCCCAGTGAGGCATCTCGGCCATGCCTGTATAGGTCGGAACCTGAACGAATTCCCAGACGAAATGCAGGACGAAAGAGAAGTAGGCGACGGGAAGTTCGGGCGCCTCCCACAGGCCGGCAGGGCGTGCGCGGTCTTCGGAAAAAGCGCGCGCGTTCGTCTCGCTGGTATATCCCATCAAATCGCGTCCACGGCCTTCGCCAGAAGGTCCCGCACCTCGCCCGCCACAGCCGTTAATTCGGCGTTCTCGATAGCCTGCATAGACGCCACCGGGTCGATCGCACTGATTTCCACGCCGCCGTCGACTTCGCGCAGGATAACATTGCACGGTAGCATCGCGCCCACCCGTGGCTCGATTCTGATCGCCTGATGCGCCATCTTTGGATTACATGCACCGAGGATGCGATACGTTGACATCTCGACATCGAGCTTTTTCTTCATCGTCGCCTTGACGTCAATTTCGGTCAGTATGCCGAAGCCATGGTTCGCCAACACCTCGCGCGTTCGGGCATCAACGTCATCCGTACCCCAGCCAGTAATCGTTCGATTAATTGTATAAGTCATTTTCAGTTCCCCTTGATGTGCCCGAAGGGCCGTCATGATCGGATCACAAACACTGGAGCAAACCCACCTCCAATTGTTCTGAAGTTTGTGGTCTGACCCTGATAGAGGCGCGCGGCAACCAGGAGCACCTGTCCATCATAGGTGTAAAGCCGGATGTCCATCTTGCGCGGCTGGAATGCGTCATCGATCCTGATCATGCGCTCGCTCGGCTTGACCAGGGTCTGGGCAACGTAGCCACCCCGCTCGATCTCAGCCCAAACGCCTTTCGTCACCTTGTCGCCGCGATACACCGCCTTTCCACCGTGTCCGCCCGTCGGCTTGAAGAACAGGTCCTTTCGCGACCTCCAAAGGTCCTCGGCGTTCTCGGGAGTGACAAGGACAGTGCGCGGGACGGAACGGAGCTGCGCCAGAAGTGTCGGTCCCAAGCCCCAGGTCTCGATCAACGCCGGATCTGAGAGGATCGAAAGGTTCCGTTTGTCGGCGAGCAGCGCGTGGTTGTAAGGACTCGGTGTGACGACCACTGCACCGTCTCGGTAGGCGTCTCGTAACGCTTTGTGTTCTGGCTGATCGAACGCAAAATCGGTGACCCGGTTGTAAACAAGGTCGATCGGCTTTCCCTCGAGGCTGAGCCGACCGGCCTCAAAGCGAAGCTGGCTGGCGTCCGCGACGACTGCGTCCACGCCGCGAGCGGCCAAGACCTGCCTCGCCAGCACGAACTCAGGATAAAGATATTGTTCCTCCGGCCTGTCGTCGACGATAGCAATCCGACGTATTGCACCGTTTCCCCGCTGCCGCATCCATTCGTTCTGGAACATGCGAAACGCCGCATCCTCAAAGGCGTGCGGCTTAACGGGTAGGTCCATTTCAGCACAGCAAGTGCGCTGCGCTCTTGCAAGTAGAGCGTTGAGGAATGCTCCACCGGCGTTGGTATTAATCTCGATAAGCCTGGGGCCCTCTTCACCGAGATGGAAGTCGTAGCCCATCAAGGCGCCAACGGGGCCGTGATCCTCCCGCGAGATTTTCGGGGCCCAAGAGAAAACGGCGGCCTTGTACGCGGTGAGCCGGACCGTCTGCTCGATGGCTACGACCACCTTCTGCATCTCGGCTACCTGGCTGGCAGAAAGGAATACCGGCACGTTCGAGAACAAGTGAGCCTTAGGGCGGATGAACCTTTCGCAGAATTCCGGATCGCCAGCTTCTTGCTCTAGTGCCTCGCACAGCGATCGACGGTCGAGCGTGACGCAGAAGCAGTTCTGGTTGAGCCGATCCGAGAGGACACGCGTCGGATCAGAGGACGTCAAGTTTGAATTGCTCATTGCTCGCCACACCATGACGGCGTCAGAAGCCGACGCGCTTTGAGCTTGAGGGAAGCCTGGATCACAGGTCGACCCGCCTGAGCCGAAGTGCATTGCTGATGACAGATACCGAAGACAGGCTCATTGCGGCTGCCGCGATCATTGGCGAGAGAAGAAGCCCGGTAACGGGGTAGAGAAGCCCTGCCGCGATAGGCACGCCGAGGGCGTTGTAGGCGAAGGCGAAGAACAGGTTCTGCTTGATGTTACGCAGGGTGGCGCGCGCCAGCTTGCGCGCCCGGACAATGCCCATCAGGTCACCGCCCAGGAGGGTAATCCCCGCACTTTCCATCGCCACGTCTGCGCCCGTTCCCATGGCGATGCCGACATCAGCAGAGGCAAGCGCGGGCGCGTCGTTGACGCCGTCGCCTGCCATCGCGATCTTGTGGCCATCGCGGCGCAACTGGTCGATCAGGTCCTTCTTGGCCTCGGGCAGCACCCCCGCGCGGACCTCGTCTATGCCGAGCCTCCCCGCGACCGCCTGCGCCGTGCGTTCGTTGTCGCCCGTCGCCATGATGACGCGTAGTCCCTGGCCGTGGAGTTCCCTGATTGCCTGCGCCGTTGATTCCTTGATCGGGTCGGCCACCGCCACGATGCCTGCCAGCGCGCCCTCAACCGCAATGAACATCGCCGTCTTGCCTTCAGCGCGCAGCGTGTCGGCCTTCCCTTCGGCCCGCGTCACATCCAGCCCCATTTCCCGCATCATAGCGGAGTTGCCGAGCGCAACCGCGCGCCCGCCGACGTCGCCGCGCACGCCCTTGCCGGTGACCGCTTCGAAGTCCGCGGCCTCCTGACGCGGGGCACCCTGCGCCTCAGCTCCCTCGACGATCGCTTCGGCCAGCGGGTGTTCCGAGCCGCGCTCCAGCGCTGCCGCCAGTGATAGGAGGTCGGGCTCCGTCAAGCTTCCGAGCGCCAGCGTGTCGGTCAGTCTCGGCTTGCCCATGGTCAGCGTGCCGGTCTTGTCGACGATCAGTGTATCGACGGCCGCCATGCGCTCCAGCGCCTCGGCGTCCTTGATCAGAACGCCAGCCTGCGCCCCGCGCCCCGCCGCCGTGGTGATGGAGATCGGTGTCGCCAGTCCCAGGGCGCAAGGACACGCGATGATCAACACGGACACGGCTGAGGCTATCGCGAAAACAAGCGCGGGTTCCGGACCAACGGTCAGCCAGACAAGGAAGGCGAAAACCGCGATGGCTACGACCGCCGGGACGAACACCGCCGACACCCTGTCCGCCAGTCCCTGGATCGGGGCCCGGGAACGGCGTGCATTCGATACCATCGTCACGATCTGTGCCAACACCGTGTCGGATCCGACCTTGCCCGCCTCCATCACCAGCGAGCCGTTCTTGTTGATCGTTGCCCCGGTCACCGCATCGCCCGGACCCTTTTCCACCGGCATCGACTCGCCAGTGAGCATGCTTTCATCCAAGGATGATCTGCCCTCGATAACCGTCCCGTCGACCGGTACCGCATCCCCCGGGCGCACACGCAAACGGTCGCCTTCCATGATGTTGTCCAGCGGCGCGTCATATTCCGAACCATTGGGCAGGATTCTGCGTGCTGTCTTGGGCGCGAGGTCCAGAAGTGCGCGGATCGCGTCGCCGGTGCGTTCGCGCGCACGCAGTTCTAGGACCTGCCCGACGAATACCAGCGCCACGATCACCACGGCCGCCTCGTAATAGGTGCCGACACCCTCGCCCATCCGATAAACATCGGGAAAGACGCTCGGCAGGAATGTCGCGACCAACGAGTAGAGGTAAGCTGCCGTTACGCCGAGGCTGATCAGTGTCCACATGTTGGGGCTGCGGTTCACCGCAGAGTCCCATCCGCGCTTGAAGAACGGTAGAGCCGCCCAGAGAATGATCGGCGTTGCTAGCACGAATTCCAGATAGCTGGCGGTTTGGTGGCCGATCCAATCACGCACGGGTAGCGCCACCAGCTCCCCCATGGTCAGCACGATCAGCGGTACCGCCGCCGCCGCCGAAATCCACATCCGGCGGGTGAAGTCGGTCAACTCCTCGCTGGGTTCGTCAGAAGGCAGCATCGGCTCCAGCGCCATGCCACAGATCGGGCAGGCACCCGGAGCGTCGGTGACGATCTCGGGGTGCATCGGGCATGTGTACTGGATATTGGCCGGCACGGCTTTCTTCCGTCCTGCGGCCCGACCCGAGACGTAAAACCAAGGATCGGCGGTGAACTTTGTCTGGCAATTCTCTGAGCAGAAATGGAAGGTGTTGCCCCCAAACTCAGCGTGACGCCCGTTGGGCTTGACTGCGACCGTCATCCCACAAACCGGGTCTCTCGCGGTCTCAGTCCCCGCCTTGATGTCAGGCGCCGTGTGATGGTGATCGTGATCCATGGCCTGTCAACCTCCGGTCTGTCTTCTCACCATGAAGCTTCCAGTGGCTGGAAGCTCAAGTCATTATTCAATGATAGTTGTGAGCGCTCCTTCTGACCGGATTGGCACGGATCTCCCGTAAGCCGACATCCGTCAGATAATGGGATTGACGGGGAGGTGGCGGCGAGCGGAGATGCCAAGGTTGTGCCAGATATTTGATCTTGAGTGCCTACCAGGCTTTCGATGTCGCACGCCTCCGAGAAACTCCAAACGTAAGCGCGGCCTGAGCCCCATTGGCTTTACGCTTTCGATGGCTTCCACGGTCTGCGAGTTGAAGCGCCCCGGGTTTTCCGGATACCGTTTGGTTTGCGTCCTACGCAGCGATCGGCATCGTCTAAAGCTCGGCATGGTATGCGACTTCTGCTTCAGCGGGCGGGATGTTGCCTATCGGCTCGACCAGCCGGCGGTTGTCAGCCGACAATCTGGCGGGCGGAGGGGTCGATAACGAACGCCACGCGGACGAAGCTGCGCCACGTGGCGACATAGCTCAAGTCGCTGACTCCCGGGACGAACAAGAATGGCCGTCCTGCTTGCGCAAGGCGACCTTTCCCCTTGTAGCTATCGGTTCAACAACAAGTTCCCGGAGGAGGCTTCAGGAATGGTCCCTTCGGAGGCATTCTGCGGCAGTTCGGTCATTTCGTTACCCAGACCACCTTCGGCTGAGGTTGCCTCGAGATTCGGTTCCGCCGCTGACGGGGGCGGTCCGCCCGCTGCCGAAGCGGTCAATGCCACAGACATTTTGTCCGGCTCGGTCCCGTCCGAATTCATCCGCACAAGTGGTACACCCTGCGGAAAGATGATCTCCCGCGCCTCGTCCGGCATTGAAACGCCGTGCTCTACGAGACTGCGTTTCATGAGCCGCAACGCAGAGGAACGTATCCTTTGCGGCGATATCGTACGTCCATCGATCCAGAAGTGCGCCTTCAGGTTCACCGTTGCAGACCCCAGCGCATCAACCAGAACCATCGGAGGAGGCTCGTCGAGGATCGCGTCATGCTCGCGGAGCACTTCCGCAATGAGGGTCTGCGTCCTGCCAATCGAAGCATCGTAGCCGATTCCGACTTCCGCAGTTACCCGGCGCGCTGGCGCGGCCGTGTAATTCACTATCGTACTCTTGAAAACCGTAGCGTTTGGAATCTGGACATGGTTGCCATCGATCGTCAGCAAGATCGTTGATCGCGTGTTCATCGTCTGCACCACACCTTCGTGGGCTGCCACACCGATCAGGTCCCCCTGCCTAAACGGTCGGCGGATGCTTAGAATGAGGCTTGCCAGGAAGTTCTCCGCGATGTCGCGGAACGCGAAGCCCAGCACGATGCCAACCACGCCTGCGCCCCCCAAGATCGACACCGCCAGCCCCGTCAGACCGGCAACCTGAAGGACCAGATAAACACCGACGAGGAGAACCGGGATCGCGATCGTCCGCGCGATGACGCCGCGCAAAAATTCATGTTCGATACGCGGCGCTAGAATCCGGCGCATCAGCGAAGCGATCGTATTCGACAACCACCAGGCTAGCGGCAGGATCAGCACCGCCAGAACGATCAGCGGAAGCGTGACGGCGATGCTGCGAGCCAAAGCCTCAGTTTCCGAGAGTGCCGGGGCGATACTCCAATTCACCTCCTCCTGCACCTCGATCCTGTTCACGACCGCGACAACTCCCTCGGTCCGTACAGAAAGATCGCGCGCCCATACCCGCTGTTCCTCGGAACTGGCTATGCCGTCGAGAAACACAACACCCTCGTCGGCAACGACCTCAACGCCTCGATACCAACCGGTTGCTTCAAGGATCCGGTTGATCCGACCTTGGATCGCCTCGTCGCGTGCAATTGGCTCGACGGTAACTGCCTGCTCGGGAACGTCGACCGCATGCTCATCAATGGTTTGGCTTCCCGCTGAGGTCGACAGCAAAAGGATGGTCGATAGCGCGGCGGCTGTTCGCCGTCGCCGGTGAGTTGCCGTGCCGCTGGCTTCAATCGGTAGCAGTTTCATTCGATGCCTAACCTACCCGTCACACGATGCTGAGAGCCGTCTGCGCGCGAATTTTGATGAGATACGATTCAGCGCATACCCGACGCCGAAGCTCTCGGACCGTTTTGCCGCTTCCTCTGAGAGTTAGTCCGGCGCAGCGTCCCGTCATGCTGATGTTATCAGGCCATCCAATGGGGCCGCGTGGATTCATCGGCAGAGGTCGCCTCGGATTGGACTCTCCCGCTACGCGAATCATGTGCCTTGATCCGCTGCTCTGCGTCGACACCTTAGTGGAGCCAGGTTTGGAGAGGACTTGCGTTTTCGATTTTTAGCACCGGTCGAATCAGCCAAAATGGCTTCGAGAGCCTGGTTGCCGGCGATACACGAAGAGCGCCTCACGGGCGCCGAATGCGGGCCCCGTCGACGCCGTTAGAGGATTCGGGCATAATGGCTCAGACGTCGACCCGCATGCGTCGCGCACGGATCCTTGGAGCGAATGCTGGAAAGTCAGTCTCGAGGGAAAGCGGACAGGGATCGGATCCGGCCGGAGCCATCCGGAGTGAAAGGCTCCACCTTTCCCGGGGAGCTACCCATTGATGGCATCGCATGTCGGGGTGCGCGAGCGATGCTCGGCATCAGCCAAGGCGATGTCTGCGCGAGTGCGGGATGCGGGCGAAGCCTCCTGAACGATTTCGAGAACGGCTTGAGGGTCCCGAAAGCTAGTAGCGTAGCTAGGATCCGAGACGCGCTCGAGGCACTCGGGGCTGTCTTCATAGCCCATGGCGGGCGCTATGCAGTCGGCGTCCGGACTGCGGCGGCTTCGGAGAGGACCGCGCGGGGGCGCTCAATAGCCGGTGGGGGCGAACCATTGCCGCTATCTGGCGGTGGCTAGGAAACGACGCGCCACGACCGGTCCGGCATTCCGATTGACTCGGTATGGAATACGGGATGTGACACAATCTCGCCATAAGGCGCCAGATGCCACTGAGCCGATACCCTTACCTTTGCTATGAGCGTCACGCGCGAGCCAGTTAACGCGAATTCGTGCGTTCGTTCGTCCCGATCAAATGCAACCGCCGTTGGAGAGATGGCAGGAGGGTGTCGTATATTTCCGCCAGCGTGAGAACCGAACCGATTTCCGGCATGTCGATCACCCCCTCGAGGGCGTCGTATTTCTCGGAGTTCCAAACGCCGCCTCCATCACGTCTGTAGAGTTTGACGGAAACGACGCTTGGCTCAACGAACATGATCATCCGTATCGCCGGGTGTCCCTGGTACTCATCGAGCCTGTCCGTCGCGTCGACCAGGGTGGTTCCGGGTGACGAGACCTCGACTACGAGCGTGGGGTCCTCCGCAACCGTCGCGTCCGGATCCTCGGGGCCGCAGTCAACAACGACGTCGGGATAGCGGAAGGTGCTTGCGCGCGTTTGGACCGCCGTGTTGCTGGATGTCGTCCGGCACTTGCCGACCTTCGCTTGAGGTGCCACGGAAGAGACGATGTTGGTGACGATGACGTTGTGCCCCTGCTTGGCACCCGCCATCATCCGGACTACGAAACCGTCGACCAGTTCGAACCGCTCCTCCTGGCCCGAGGCCCATTCGAGGAATTGGTCGGCCGAAATGCGCCCGCACTCCGCAGCTTCCATGTTGAACTCCGAACGTCGTCACATCGTAGCTCACGGTGCCCGCGGTGTCTCGACAAGCACCTCTTGTCGGGACCTCGGTGGCATTTGCTACCTTTAACGCTACCCAAGAGGTCCCAAGGGTCGCGGCGATCGAACATCGATTTCATCGAACCCGTCGGGAACTGCCACATCCATCGTTCGACAGTTGCATCGATAATTTCTGAGGGCCGCAGGTAATGCCAAGGGCTTGCTCGGCCGCACTCCTCGCGAAGATCGCTTGGCGGCATGTCGGCGGTCCGACGACGGGGCGGATGCCCATTCCCGCGAGCCTGGCGATGGTCGAGCGGGGGGAGGCGGCCACCGAAGCTGCAATTCGTGAATTGGACACGTGCGCCGCATCGAAAGCGTCGACAGCTACCGCGCTGAAACTCCAGGCGCGTCCCTCCCTTGAACCCGCAAGCAACCCGGCCCTTGCGACATGGAGAACGGCCTCCGGATGGATCCAGAGTTTTGCGGAAGCCTCTTGGAGCGTGAGCACGTTTTTGCCGTCACACGCGGGTCCGATGAGATCGGACGCTTGAACGAACACGGCGGAGAGAGCTCCGCCCCCGTGGACCGAGCCGTGGACGCACAGCTCCGACGTTGCGATGCGACGGACCAACTCCGCTATGGATACGCCGAACTTCCGGGACGCTTCCGGCAACGCCATGCAGCCTTCGGCGACGGTGTCCGTGATCGGGGCACTGCCCCTGATCCTTTCCAGCAGCCGCTCGACGTCGCTGCCCTGAAATCGTTCGTTGCCATGTCCGTCGTCCGCAGGCACGAGCAAGCCGAGCTCCACAAGGCCGCGGAACGGGATCTTTCCGAGACCGAGACGACCCCGAGCGGTGCGGGCGTCGATGCGGCGGGCACGCTCCTGACGCAGTCGTTCGACCTCGCGTCGGTCGATCGTCATTCCGACACTTCGGCGTCTGCCGGCCGGAAGGGCTTCACGACGGACAAGAAGCCTCCGGGCGCGCGCATGACCCATCCCTAGCTCGCTCGCCGCCTGCGACAGCGTCAACGACGACGTCGAGGCTTCGCGACCCAAAAGCATCTCGTATTCGGACACGATGCCGTGCGCCGTCGCGTGGTCGAGGAGGGCGGCCTTGAGCATCCTGCCGGCATCGTCCGACGGCATCGGGTTGATCCAATGCTCATGCACCCATCCGTACGTGAGGGTCATGCCACCATGTGAAATCGCCTCCACGCCGCGCGCAGCCACGATCCCGTCGAGGACCTCGATGAATCGACGTGGCCACGACGATGCGATCTCGTATCCTCGAGCCGTACACCGTGCCGCACCGCTCGCCCTGACGGATGCCCACCGAGCCCCCGGTTTGCCCAATTCCGAAAGCCCAAGGCGCTCGAGCAACGGCAGGCAGCGTCCGAGCGGCAGGCCATCGAGAAGCCGCGGGCCGTTTGCGGTCGCGCCTCGGACGCGGTTGGCAACGAAGGTCGATAGCCCGTCCGCGTCCCCAACGGAAAACTTTTCCGATTGCAGCCGCGCTCCGCATGCGCAGGTGTCGAGCGGAGCATGGTCCCAGTCCTGAGCCGAACCGCATGACGGGCAGCAGGACCGGAGCGCCGTCCCGTGCTCGGGACACTTTTCAAGTGCGGCCAGGTTCCACACCGCGCGATGCCAAGGCGCCCCGTCGCCTTCCGCGCCGCCCAACGGAGCGGTGGGATCGCGGTCCGAAGCGAAACAGGCAGGACACCAACGCCGGGCGGACGCGCTCCAATCTTGCATCCGAATGACGTCTGCACCGATCCTGATGGTGCGCGAACGCGTGTCGGTCTTGGGCGACCAAGCAGCCAATGTGCCTTCGGAAAGCCTGGCCGCACTTTCCATAATCCCGACCTGGCGTCCCGTCCGCAAGCCATCGACCGAAACGCCGATGTTCGCCGCGAACCTCACGGAGTTCCATTCTCCGTTCCGCACGCCCCACCGGACGAGGTAGGACAGCGCGTCCTCTCCCGCATTCGGGTACAACCTCAGTGGGGGGCACCAGACGGGGCGCATCAGAAGGCCGAGGGTTCCGCCCCCGTGCCCACCATTCGCGTGGCCCGGGCATGGCGGCGGTTGGCCATGGTGACCATCTTGTCGCGCTTGGCCTTCATCGCCTTCCACAGCGGAAGGAGCTTCTTGTCGTCCACCAGAAAAGGGTTCTTCGTGGGATCCATCTCGCGCTTCGCCCTCTTCGGGGCAGCGTTGAAGTCGTCGCTCAACTCCTGCGTCTTGTAACGGCGCGTGAAGTCGGAGTGGATCTGCCCGAGAAGCCTCAGGTCGATCTTCGTCAGGCCGGACTCCAGCGCGCGCCGGAACGCCTCACTGAGATACTTCGACACGAGACCGACATGTCCTCCCGTCACGCAGTAGAGGCGAACCGCAACGCGGTGCTCGGAGAGACCTGACGGCTCGGGCAGGTCCATTGCCTCTTCCATCAGGTCGACAACCATCGTGAACTCGCCGCGGCCCTCAAGGGTGTCCCAACTGTAGGGCTCGATGACGACAGAGGCCTCCAAGCGTCGGTCGAGCTGCGGGTATTCCTTGAGGCCGAGCAGCATGGGAAGACCGAACAGGACAAGCTGGGTGCCGGAGCGGTTCAGGAGCGACTTGAGGAACTCGGAGACGTCCTCCTCGGCTTCCTCCTTGCGGTTCTCGACGATGTGGTGCGCCTCGTCGATGAGCAGGAGTTCAACGCGCTGCTCCCGTAACTGGGTGCTGATCCGGTCAAGGATCATGTTCGTGTCCCAGTCATCCCTCGCCGGGTAGCCTAGGGCACGGAGGATTGCCGCCACGACCTGCTTGCGGCCTGGGCTGTGGGGCATCTCGAGGGCGATCACGCGGCGAATGTCCCCATCGGGCGTCTCCTCCATCTGGCCGTGCTTATCCATGTAGCTCTCGAGGATCGTGCTCTTGCCCGATCCGGGCGCACCGACGACAAGGAGCGCGCGAGCCGCCAGCTTTCGCTGGCCCGGCCCCCTGTAGCGGGTTCGCAACCGCGAGATCGCGGTAGTCGCCTCTACGAGTTGCTCGTGTACGGTGATCCTGCTCTCGAAGTCGGCAACGGTCTCCGCATAGTTGCGGTGTAAGAAATCGGAAACAAGCGTGTCCATCAACTAGCCCTCCTCATGGCCGCCTTGCGTTGTGCTTGGTATGCGGCAAACTCGTCGGCACCGACGGCCTCGTCAGCAGCGACCTTCGCCACCTTCGCTCTGCGCTCCGAAGCCGTCCGGCTGGCCGCCTTGGGTCGGTCATCTGTCACGGCGACCACGTCCCCCACGTCCACCACTCCTGGCACGGCGAGATTATCGTCGTTGGCGGCCCTTCCTCCGGATTGACCCGCGACCGGGGTCATGAAGACCCCGTTGTCGTGATGGTAGCGGGCGACATTCCGAACGGTGGTCTTGCCCTTGCCGTCGTTCATGATTTCTTCGCTTTCCGCCTGGGCCCGCTCAAGGGCCTCCAAACGGTATGCATCGGTGACGGCCTCGCCCTTCGGAGCGAGCTTCTTCGCCAGCCTGTTGTGCACCTCGCTTTGGTGCATGCTGACGCCGACAGTCAGCTCGGGCCTGTCGCTCCATACGCGAAGCCACTGACCGTCGGGCGTAAGGAGCTCGATCGCGCCGATGTCATACGGATCGCTTCGGATCTCGTACCTTTGCTTCGGCCCCCTGTCCCTTCGGATCTGCTTGAGTTCAGGGTGAAAATAGTAATGCCCGTAGAGAGCAACCCCTTTTTTCCCGATAGGCTTCAGGTGGGCCGCACCGAGGAACTCACGGATGCTCTCGAACCTCGGCACGGCGTCGACGCCGTCTTCCGGCATCCGCTTCTGCCACTCGTTGATCGGGAACCCGCGCAAGCCCTCGTGGAACCTGACGTGGTAGTCGTCCACTATCCACCTCAGAAGCTTCGACTTCAATTCTGAAAGCTTGATGCGGGCCTTCTTGGTCGAGTTGTAGTCGTCGCGCTTTTTCGTGTCGCCGAAGGTCTTGCCCTCAACGAAGCTGAGCACTTGCATCTGCATCGTGCCAAAGAACCGCTCCACGATGCCCTTCAACCAAGGGGAGCGGCCCGGGAGGTTGACCACCGTGAAGCCCAGCGCGAGTTCCGCCTGCCGCATGCTGCGAGACTTGAACTCCTTACCGTTGTCCGTGATCACCTTCTTCGGAATGCCTTCGCAAGGCCATGGATTGTTCAGACCGAGGCCCGAAAGGTTCTTGGGCCAGAAGGCATGGGCGAGACATCTTTGGAGCGACGCCCAGCTCGGCACCTCGAACGAGAGATGACAGCCGACTACCATCCGCGTGCCGCGGCAGATCGCCACCGTGAGCCATGGGCGTCCGAGGATGCGTCCGGACCTTTCGTCTACCACGATTACATCGATCAGGCAGTGGTCGACTTCGATCTCCTCCATCGACTTCGTGTCATGACGAAGGCGTCGGTATACGTCGTGACGCAACTTCGCCCGCGTAAGCCCCTGACGCTTCGCGGCGATCAGGAAACTGGAGTAGGTCCGCTTCAGGAAGTTGTTGAAAGCGGTGTAGCTGATGGTTTCCTTCAGCTTCTTGAAGTCCTTGTCGTCGCACATGTTCCTGTAGACCGCGGCCAGCGTGGCCTGCTCCGGCTTGAAATAGAACTCCTCGATGTGGTGCATCATCGTCGCATAGAGGACGAGCTTCTTGGGACGGTGGTCGCCCCGGTTCTCGAACAGCGGCACGAGTGCGCGGATGTCCTCGTCGCAGTGGACCCACAGGCGGTACCATGTCTCGACCGTCGAAGGCTTCACTGGTTTGGCGTAGCTCTCGCCGACGTTGCTTTCCTTCCGCATTCCGTCTGGCAGAAGCGCGCGCTGGCGTGCCAGCGCCTCCTTCATGCTCTTGAGCCGCAGGAATTCCTTTCGCCATTCCTCTTCGCTCTCGGCATGCACTTCCGCCGCCGCGCGCCGGAAGCACTCGTCGATATGGACTTCCTTCTCCAGCAACTCGCTGACACGCCGGCAATAGGCCGCCTTGATCTCCGCCACGAGCTGAATCGCCGGCGGATGGATCGAGAAGGCGCGCGTAAGGTTCCGGTGCAATTCGAGGGAGATGCCCGTCTCGGTGACCGGGTAGTGCTCGAGCTCCCCGTTCCCTCGCGCGCGCCGAAGCGATATCTCGTCGTCGGAGAGGAAGCGCTCCTCACCGTCCTTGGCCTTGAAGTTGTATCCGCCGGGTTTCCGCCCCACGAGTTCGTAAAGCTTGGCGCTGTCGTCAGCGCGCACTAGCCTGATGCTGTCGCCTACCTGCCAGTTGAGACGCGTGGCCTTAAATCGGAACGGGGCCATCGAGTCAGCTCGCTTCCGAAGCGGCGCCGGGCCGCCGGAACACGCAGCATTTCGCCACGAATCCGAAGGCAGTTCCTTCCGTCACATACGGTCGTGGCCCTGCGTTCGTGGGTGTCTCGTGCATCATGAGTCTCCGTCTCCCGGCGCAGTCCGGTCGCCGCGCACGGAACAATCGCTCGTTCCGGCCTACCGGATCGTTAGGGCGCGGCGAATCCTTCCAGCGGTCTTCCGACAGGATGAACGTCCCGTTTCGTGAGGTCGGCGAATCCTATGGGAGGTCGGTCTCCGGGCGTCTCGCCCAAACGACCATCCGCGTTCTGGGACAAGTCACGAGGTCGCAGAAGAGCGCCGTCAGGATGCCGGTGAGTCCCGAGCGCCCGATCCAGCCCTCGTCGACGCGGCGGATATCGGCCAACGATATCAGAGACGCGAGTTCGCGAACGTACGCTGGGGCCATAGTGAGTTGAGCGCCCCCGGCGGCGAACGGCTCGGTGAGAGCCACCGCGTGCCGCCGTGCCTCCTCCAGCGTAGCGGCCCGCAAGAGGGCGGGCCTGTCCGGAGTCTCTCGGATCTCGTACTCGGTCCAGATTTCGAACGTGGCGCCGCGCGCGAGGCACTCAGCCTCGATTCGTCGACGCCGCCCCTTGAGTTCCGGATCCCTCACCAACAGGGCGTACGGTTTGACCTCTCTGTACACCTTCGATCCGTCCCGCAGGGTGACGAGCAGGTCGGGCGTGTAACGCCGCCTGCGCCCCGATACGCCGTCGAGCCAGCGAAAGGTCTCCGGCTGCGCGCGGACCGCGACCACGTCGGGATCCGATGCCGCCCTCAATATCAAGTCGCCCTCGAGGAGGCTTTCGAACGGTACCAAGCCACCCCCCTTGGGCGTCGGAACGGATCCAGTGCAGGACCGGCGGTGTCGCCCGTCGAGCATCCGTCGTGCGGGAAGATGGCCGAAACCATTGTCGTTCGTGGTGTTCACGTCGTTTCCTTTCGTTCTGTCGAAACCGTTTGGACAAGCGTCCCTGTTCGCCGGGATGCGGCGCGGGTCGTCAGTCGCGGTGGTCGGAGGGACTGGCAACCAGCGGCCAGACAGGAGGGAGCGGGCGGCCGGCCCTACCGGGACCATGCGCCGCTTCATGCCGTCTGCTGATGGTTGGGAATGAGGTCGGACGACCTAAGACAGCGTCTCGGAAGGGTCAGCCTGGCCCGCGGCAGTGCGGGAGCGCACGCCTACAGCCAGTGGCGTCAGCGATATTGGCGATGCAAAACCAGTGGTGATCGGACGGTCGGGGCATCAGTGACAAATCCTACGAGATACACGCGATTCATCGTTTGCGTTCGGTCGTCGCCGATCGCCTGAAAGCTGTTCATTTCCGCTGCCTGCACTTGATAAAAATGAAACATGGTGACCGAAAATAGTCAACAGAGATTCGCAGCAGATGCAAGGAGAGGCTCACCTTCCCTTGCAAGACGTCCGGTGTCGCCGGCTTCGCACTGACGTCGAAGCACCTTCCAGAGGCATCTTTCGACTATGGCTTCCGTGCCTCCTACGGTCCGGCAACCTCGCGTTCATCTCGTCGCGCTACCCGGGTGATGTGGACGGGAGGGTAAGAATGCCGAAGGTCAGAAGAGCGCCGTTGCGCGTCAGGGAGCGACCTGGGGAGCCTGCATCGTGGCTTCTGCGACGTCTCGCGGAACGCAACGGGTATCATGAGCCGCGCGAATTCGGGGCAGCCTTCGGATTGGACTTCGAGGCGCAGGCTCGCGGCTGCGGGACGGCCGACCTCTCCCTCGTCTCGGGTTTGTCCGCCGAAGGACTCGCCGAGTGGTCCCCCGTCTCCGTGGAGAAAAACATGATCAGTCTGCGCGGGCAAATCCTGCGCTACCCGTTCGATTGGGACGGGGGAGTCAGCGGGCCGGCGGCGAGGGCGTGCCCAAGCTGCATTCGTTCGGATCTGCGTTACGGTTCCGGCCCCCGCGCTTTCCGCCCCTACGTCCGTGCCTGGTGGTGCTTGCGGGATGTGCATACGTGCCCAGTTCACCTATGCGCGCTAGCTAGGTTACATGCCCAAGAGGTCGGGGCGAAACCGCTGCCGTTCTGGAAAACGTGCGAGGGGATCGCGTCTGTATCGGTGCCCGCCTCCGACGTCGAGGCGGACCGCTACGTGTTGGGTAGGCTCGGGGTGATGCCCGAGCGTACGTTCCCCATCTTGGACGGCCTGCCACTTGGCGAGGCGTCGGCATTGCTTTCGTGGCTGGGTGAACTGGCGAACGGTACCGAGCCCACGGACGTGCGCTTGATGTCGCCCGGAGAGGCGGCGAGGTTCAGGTCGGAGGGCCTGGGACTCGCCCGGGAATGGCCCGGCAGGATCCACGCTAGGCTCTTGGAACTCCTGCATGGGAGGCCGGAAGTCGCGCGAGGCTTCAAAGGTATCTACGGTCGCTTCTATTCGCGCCTCTACGACGACCGCTCCAACCGCGACAGCCACGCCGGCCGGGAAATCCTCAAAGATGTGTTCGAGGCACACGCGCTAGAAGCCTATCCCTTTGGCCCGAACGAGACGCTGTTCCGGAAGCAGCCAAAACAGTGTCTTCGAGTAAACATGGCACATGCGGCCCAGATCTGCGGCGTCGAGAGGAGGGCCATGGGCGCGCTGATCGATGCGTTCGGTCTCCCGAACACCGCAGACAGGATCCGCAGAGAGGGCATCGCGAAGGCAGAAGTTGAGGCGGTCCGCAAAGCATACGCCGGGCGCGTCCCGGCCCACCAAGCTGCACTGCGTGCGCCCTAGGGTCGAGATCGAGGAACTTGCCGGGTCGGACCGGCTCGGCGTGCCGGGCGCCTTCTTTGACGAAGGGAGCAAGCCGCTAAACCGATACGCTCGTGCACATCTGGACAACCTAATTTGGTCGATCGCAGACGCCCGTTGTTCCGTCGGCGCGCCGATGGTGTCGCGAACGCTTGCTCCCTCGCTTTCGAACTGAGGATGCCATCCGCCAAGACCGCCGATCGGCTTCTTGGCAGATCGATCGAAGGCGCCGAGGTCGGCGAGTTTGAGTGGGATGCGAAGCGCTGGCTGCAACGGCTCGAGCGGAAGATGATCACGTCGGAATACCCTCGCTGCGAACGTTCGCCGGCTACCCGGCGGGAGGTTAGCTTCTGGCCAGCCGTGTCCCTTGCGTACTTCGTCCGTAGCCTGATCGTGCATCAGGGAGGACCATATGAGCCAGGAACGCCTCAAAATCTCGTGGCAGCATCTCACTCAGGAGGACGCAGATCTCTTGTCGGTCTGGCGGATCGACGCTCCGATCACGGTCATGAATCTTGACGACGGCTTCACGGTCGGCACGGGTGGGTGGTGGCGACCGGGAACCATCCTGGAAAACAGGTTGCAGAAGCTTCGCGACGCCGGGCACTCGGAGGCGTTCGTCGAAGCCGTCAGATGGGCGGGCGCCAAGGAAGCGTGGAGCGTTCGCTTCTGCGAGGAGGGCGAAGTGCAACCTGACATTCCGCTCGGCGGATATGGCACCGGGCCGACACCGCGGTAGCGGCGGCGATGGAACTCGCGCCACGGCACCCCTTAGGCTATGTCAAAGAGCAAGTGCGTTCGGTCCGAGACGGCCAGTCACTCTAAGTGCTTCAATCGGGCGATCCTGGGAGGCCGAAGTCATTGCAGGAATCGCGCAATCCCTTGCGGACCTCCCAGTAACGTATTGTTTTCACTGAGGTGTCAGAAAGCCTTTTTGAAAGCGGGCACAGCGGATCCGGGGGCATGACAGTGCCCCCGGTCCGTGCGGAGACATTCCGGGCGTCGACCGGCCTTGCGCGTCATCGGCGGTTTCTTGATCTGGGCCGCCGAAGGACGCAGATTGCCTGGGCGTGAACTCGGGAGATCATGCTGATGGGTATCAAGGTGTCGTCCTCGGAGCTTCAGGGCCGGTTCGGGCAATTGCACGATGCCGCCATGAAAGCCCCCGTCGAGATCGAGAGCGATGGTCGGGTGACGGCCTACCTCGTCTCGGCCGAGACCTTCCGGCAGATGTGGGACAGCTACCGGCGCTCGTTTTACGTCGAGGACCTGACGGACGATGAGATGGCGCGCATCTCCACCGCCAAGGTTCCCGAAGATCTGGACTGGGATGCGGACGACGCGGCGCCGCCTGCGCTCTGACACGTGCATTCCCCCGACCGGATCGAGCCCGGGCTCGTCCTCAAATATTCCTATCTCTGGGCGGAGGCCGCGCAGGACGGTCGCGACGAGGGCAGCAAGGATCGGCCCGCGGTGGTGGTGCTGGCGCGCGAGATGGTCGCCGATACGCTCATCGTCACCGTTGCCGCCATCACCCATTCGCCTCCCCGCGGAACGCAGGATTCGGTCCGGTTGAGCGACGTGGTCAAAGCCCGTCTGGGATTGGACGCCGACGCATCCTGGGTCGTGACGGACGAGCTCAATTCGTTCGTCTGGCCCGGCCACGATCTTCGGCCTCTGGGTCCGCGATATGCGCAGAAGGCTGATGACTGCTATTTCGGTTACGTGCCCAACAGCGTCCTGCAGGCGGTGATCCGCAGCATTGCGCGCAATCGCGACCTGCGGCGCATGCAGGCCGTGAAGCGCTCCTGACCGCATGGCAAGCCGGTCGGTTGGTTGTATGTCCGTCCGGCCGGGCCGAGTTGGGCGCAGTGTCCGGGCTGGTTGAGCGCGTCGTCGGCGACGCTACATCCTTTGTACAACAACAGGATGTCGTCCGATGAGTGTCGCTTTCGTCAAGGAACCCAATGACGACCAGGTCGAGGTGCTGCCGGATCGCGATCTGGGCACCGAGCCCAATCTCGTCACGCCGCGCGGTCTGGCGCTGATCGATGCCGAGATCGCCGCGCTGAACGAGCGCAAGGAGGCGGCGCGGCAGGCCGACGACAAGATCGCCATCGCCAACATCAACCGTGACCTGCGCTACTGGAATGCCCGCCGCGCCACCGCCGAACTGATCCGGCCGCGCGACACCGGCGGCACCGCCCAGTTCGGGAGCGTCGTATCGATCGAGCGCGAGGACGGTCGCACCCAGCAATTCACCATTGTCGGGATCGACGAGGCTGATCCGTCCGCCGGGCTGATCTCCTATCTGTCGCCGCTGGCCCGCAGCCTGATCGGCCGGACCGTCGGCGAAATGGTGCGCGCCGGCACGGCCGACGCCGAGATCGTCGCGATTTCCGAGGAAGCGGCCTGACCGTCCCGCGGCCTGTCCGAGTTTGCGGGCCGGGGATCGTTAACGAAACCTTTCCGCCGCCGTGCCGCCACGGCATGGCTGCCTTGCACCGCGCGGCATTGCTGCATTGCGGCAAAGCTTCCATTTAAAGGCGGAAAGGAGACCAGTCATGAACATCACCGACAAGATCCGCGGCGCCTTCCGCCGCAACCGCGAGCAGGAGCGGGTTCGGGCCTATCTCGACCAGTCCATCTCGATGTCCGATCTGGAGCGCCGTCTTCGCGAAGTCGACCAGGGCCGTTTCTCGGCGCGCAGCTACCCGTTCTGATACCGGCGGGGGCATGTCCCCGTTCTGATCGGCCCGTCAGACGCGTCGCTTTCGTCGCGCGACCGGGATCATCGCCCGCAAACGGTGCGCCAGCCTCTTGCTGCCGCACCGTTTGCGGGCGTTTTCGTCTGCGGGTATGCGGGTTGACGATCCGTCCCTCCGACTGCCTCTGGCCAAAGCTGGCCGATCGGCTATGTCGGTGGAAATGCCCGGCGACATTCGCTCGCTCTGGCCGTCTCCTGCAGCGGTAGCATCTCCCCATGGCACCGATCCTTTCTGTCCAGAACGTCTCGAAGACCTATGCGGGCGGCTTCCAGGCGCTGAAGAACATCGATTTGTCCATCGACAAGGGCGAGATCTTCGCCCTGCTCGGCCCCAACGGCGCCGGCAAGACGACGCTGATCTCGATCATCTGCGGCATCGCCGGCCTGACCGAAGGCTCGATCTCGGTCGGCGGCCACGACATCGACCGCGACTTCCGCGCCGCCCGCTCGATGATCGGCCTCGTTCCCCAGGAGCTGACCACCGACGCCTTTGAGAGCGTCTGGGCCACCGTCTCCTTCTCGCGCGGGCTGTTCGGCAAGAAGCGCAATCCCGCCCATATCGAGAAGGTGCTGCGCGACCTGTCGCTCTGGGACAAGCGCGACAGCAAGATCATGACCCTGTCGGGCGGCATGAAGCGCCGCGTCCTGATCGCCAAGGCACTGTCGCACGAACCGGAGGTGCTGTTCCTCGACGAGCCGACGGCCGGCGTCGATGTGGGCCTGCGCCGCGAGATGTGGGAGGTCGTGCGCAAGCTGCGCGAATCCGGCGTCACCATCATCCTGACCACCCATTATATCGAGGAAGCCGAGATGATGGCCGACCGCATCGGCGTCATCTCGCGCGGCGAACTGATCCTGGTCGAGGACAAGGCCGAGCTGATGCGCAAGCTCGGCCACAAGGAGCTGACCCTGCATCTGCAGGAGCCGATCCAGCGCCTGCCGGACGGGCTCGACGACTACGACATCACGCTGGCGCCGGACGGCGAGAGCCTGACCTACAGCTACGACACCACCGCCGAGCGCACTGGCATCGCCACGCTGATGAGCCGCCTGTCGGACGCCGGCATCCGCTTCCGCGACCTGTCGACCAAACAGTCCACGCTGGAGGAAATCTTCGTGAACCTGGTGAGGGACGAGGCATGAATTTCACCGCGGTCCGCGCGATCTACAAGTTCGAGATGGCCCGCACCTGGCGGACCATCATGCAGAGCGTGATCTCGCCGGTCATCTCGACCTCGCTTTATTTCGTCGTCTTCGGCGCGGCCATCGGCTCGCGCATCGAGGAGATCGACGGCGTTTCCTACGGCGCCTTCATCGTGCCCGGCCTGATCATGCTGTCGCTTCTGCAGCAGAGCCTGACCAATGCCGCCTTCGGCATCTATTTCCCCAAATTCGTCGGCACCGTCTACGAGATCCTGTCGGCGCCGATCTCGGCCGTCGAGATCGTCTTGGGCTATGTCGGCGCGGCGGCCACCAAATCGGCCATGCTCGGCCTGATCATCCTCGCCACCGCCTGGTTCTTCGTCGATCTGCGCATTGAGCATCCGATCTGGATGCTCTCCTTCCTCGTCCTGACGGCGATCACCTTCTCGCTGTTCGGCTTCATCATCGGCATCTGGGCCGACGGCTTCGAGAAATTGCAGCTCGTGCCCCTCCTGATCATCACACCACTGGCCTTTCTGGGAGGCAGCTTCTATTCCATCAAGATGCTGCCGGAGTTCTGGCAGGACGTCAGCCTGGTCAATCCGGTCGTCTATCTGATCAGCGGCTTTCGCTGGGCCTTCTACGGCACGTCGGACGTGTCGATCGGGGTCAGCCTTGCCATGACGCTGGTCTTTCTGGTGGCCAGCCTGCTGGTCATCGGCTGGATCTTCCGCACCGGCTGGCGGCTGAAGAGCTGACACGCGCGGCGACCGCCGCGAAACGCAATTCGACGGACCGTCCGGCGTGGCGCATCGCCCCGGGGCGGGGGAAGACAGGAGAAGTCAGATGGTTGATCGGCCGGCCGATATCGGGGTCTATGGTCTCGGGACGATGGGCGCCAATCTCGCGCTCAACATCGCCGAGAAGGGCTTCAGGGTGGCGGTCCACAACCGCACCGTCGAGAAGGGCTTTGCCCTGCGCGACGACAATCCGGGCATCGGCGACAATGTCGTGCCGGCCTCGACGCTGAAGGAATTCGTCGCCTCGCTGAAGAGCCCGCGGTTGGTGCTGTTCATGGTCCCGGCCGGCAAGATCGTCGATGCCGAGATGGCCGAGGTGGCGCCGCTGCTGTCGCCCGGCGACGTGATGATCGACGCCGGCAATGCCGATTTCAACGACACGGTCCGTCGCTCGCGGGAGGTCGAGGGCACCGGCCTCAACTTCGTCGGCATGGGCGTGTCCGGCGGCGAGCTCGGCGCGCGCCACGGCCCCTCGATCATGGTCGGCGGCGCCAAGGACACCTATCCGCAGCTCGAGCCGATCCTGACGAAGATCGCGGCGAAATACGAAGGCGCGCCCTGCGTCGCCTGGCTCGGCCCGGACGGCGCCGGCCACTTCGTCAAGACCATCCACAACGGCATCGAATATGCCGACATGCAGATGATCGCCGAGATCTACGGCATCATGCGCGACGGCATGGGCATGCAGGCGGACGCCATGGCGGCGATCTTCGCCGAGTGGAACAAGGGCGGCCTGTCCTCCTATCTGATCGAGATCACCGCGGTGAATCTTGCCGAGAAGGACCCCGAGACGGGCAAGCCGCTGGTCGACCTGATCGTCGATGAGGCCGGCCAGAAGGGCACCGGCCGCTGGGCGGTCATCGAGGCGCAGAAGCTGGGCGTCGGCGCCACCACCATCGAGGCCGCGGTTTCGGCGCGTGGCGTCTCCTCGCGCCGGTCCGAGCGGGCCGAGGCGAGCCGCCTCTATGCCGGCATCGCCACCGAGGCGGCGGATTTCTCCGGCGAGGCCGCCGGCATCGCCGAGCTGGAGCAGGCGCTGGAGACGGCCAAGATCATCGCCTACGCCCAGGGCTATGCCACCATGGCCTCGGCCTCGGAGGAGTTCGGCTGGAACCTGCCGCTCGGCACCATCGCCGAGATCTGGCGCGCCGGCTGCATCATTCGCTCGCAGTTCCTCGACGACATCGCCGGCGCCTACGAGACCGGCGGCGTGGTCAACCTCCTGCAGTCTCCGGCCTTCATCGGCCGCGTCGAGGCGGGGCAGACGGCGCTGCGCAAGGTTGTCGCCAAGGCGTCCATGGCCGGCATTCCGGTGCCGGCGCTGTCGGCGGCGCTCGCCTATTTCGACGATTATCGCCGGGCGCGGGGCACCACCAATCTGACCCAGGCGCAGCGCGACCTGTTCGGGGCCCACACCTTCCACCGGCTCGACCGCGACGGCGTCTTCCACCATCGCTGGCCGGCGGTCTGACCCGGCCTAGCTGCCGTTCACCAGCGGCAGCCAGACCACCAGCGCCAGAAGCGTCGCCAGGAGAACTGGCGGCGTGATGACCAGCCCGACCTTCATGTACTGGCCCCAGGTGATGCGATGTCCCTTGGTGGCCAGGACATGCAGCCAGAGCAGCGTTGCGAGGCTGCCGATCGGGGTGAATTTCGGGCCGAGATCGTTGCCGATGACGTTGGCATAGATCATCAGCTCCTGGGTCAGCGGCGCGACGTCCGCCCGGTCGATGGCCAGCGCCCCGACCAGCGTCGCCGGCATGTTGTTCATCACCGAGGCGAGGATGGCGGCGGCAAAGCCGCTGCCGACGGTCGCCACGACATTGCCCTGCTGGCCGAGCCAGACCAGGAGGCCTGCGGCCAGATCCGTCAGGCCGGCATTGCCGAGGCCGTAGACCACCAGATACATGCCGACCGAGAACAGGACGATCTGCCAGGGCGCATTGCGCAGGACCCGGCCGATCGGCACCACCGCCGCGCCCTTGCCGATCCAGCGGCCGGCAATGGCCAGCAGCAGCAGGGCCGCGGCACCTGTGACGAAGGCGATCGGCACGTCGAACGGGCCGGTGACGAAATAGGCGATCAGCAGGAGGCCGAGCAGCGGGAAGGCGGCGCGGAACACCAGCGGGTCGCGGATCGCCGAGCGCGGTGCTTCCAGTTCCTCCACCGGATAGGCCGCCGGGATCGCACGGCCGTAATAGACCCACAGCACCGCCAGCGTCGCCGCCAGGGCGACGAGGTCGACGGGCACCATGACCAGCGCGTAGCGGTTGAAGCTGATGTCGAAATAATTCGCCGAGACGATGTTCACGAGATTGGAGATGACCAGCGGCAGGCTGGTCGTATCGGCGACGAAGCCGGTGGCGACGATGAAGGCCAGCGCCGCCTCCGGGCGGAAGTCGAGCCGCACCAGGATCGCCAGCACGATCGGCGTCAGAAGCAGCGCCGCGCCGTCATTGGCGAAGAAGGCCGCGATCACCGCGCCGAGCAGCACGACAAGCGGGAACAGCCGCCGGCCGTTGCCGCCGCCCCAGCGCGCGACATGCAGCGCGGCCCAGTGGAAGAAGCCCGCCTCGTCGAGGATCAGCGAGATGACGATCAGCCCGACAAAGGTGAAGGTCGCGTCCCAGACGATGTCCCAGACGACGCCGAGATCGGCGAAATCGACCACCCCGACGGCCAGCGCGACCGCGGCGCCGCCGAGCGCGCTCCAGCCGATGCCGAGGCCCTTCGGTTGGCAGATGACGAGGATCAGGGTGGCGAGGAAGATCGCGAAGGCGAGCATGGCAATGTCCGGGACGGGGAGGGAAGAAAGCTCAGATCGAGCGCTGGTTGACCCTGAGGGAGACGGCTTCCGCGCTCTCCACGCGTTCGGAATAGCGATCGGTCAGATAGTCCGACCGGCCGCGCACGAGATGGGTGAACTTCACCAGTTCCTCGCACACGTCGACGATGCGGTTGTAATAGGCGGACGGCTTCATCCGCCCGGCCTCGTCGAATTCGTTGAAGGCCTTGGCCACCGACGACTGGTTGGGGATGGTGACCATGCGCATCCAGCGGCCGAGAATGCGCATCTGGTTGACCGCGTTGAAGGATTGCGAGCCGCCCGACACCTGCATGACTGCCAGCGTCTTGCCCTGGGTCGGCCGCACGCCGCCGAGCGACAGCGGCAACCAGTCGATCTGCGCCTTCATGATCGCCGTCATCGCGCCGTGGCGCTCCGGGCTGACCCAGACCATGCCCTCGGCCCACATGGCGAGTTCGCGCAGCTCCTTCACCTTCGGATGGGAGGGCTCGGCGCCATCGGGCAGCGGCAGGTCGCGCGGATCGAAGGTCTTCACCTCGCAGCCGAACCAGCGCAGCAGCCGGCCCGATTCCTCGGCGACAAAGCGCGAATAGGAGCGCTCGCGGATCGACCCGTAGAGGACGAGGATCCGCGGCGCGTGGGCCGGACCGTCCGGCCCGGCCAGCACCGCGATATCGGGCCGTTCCAGCTGGTCGGCGACGATGTTCGGCAGGTCGAACGGCGTTGCAGGCTTATCCGTCATGGTAGTGTTCGCTTCCTTCGATCACCACTTCGCCGTCCTCCTTGGTGAACAGGCCAATCTCGGGATCCGGCAGAATCTCCAGAACGGTCTCCGACGGACGGCACAGTCGGGCGCCCTTGTCGGTCACCACGATCGGGCGGTTGATGAGGATCGGGTGTTGCATCATCGCGGCGAGGATCTCCTCATCCGACAGCTTCGGGTCGTCGAGCCCGAGCTCGGCATAGGGCGTACCCTTTTCGCGCAGCAGGTCGCGCGGCTTCATCTGCATCATGTTGAGAAGCTCGATCAGCGTCTCGCGGCTGGGCGGGTTCCTCAGATATTCGATGACCTGCGGCTCCTCGCCAGACTGGCGGATCATGGCGAGGGTGTTGCGCGAGGTGCCGCAGTCGGGATTGTGATAGATCGTGACGGTCATGAGGCCTCTGCTGGGTGGGGAGCGGTCGCCGTCGTCCCCTCCAACCGGCCAATGGCGCGGATCTCGGCGGTCAGGCTGCTGCGCTCGAGCGTTTCAATCGGCAACGCCGTGAAGACGGCGATGCGATTGCGCATGTAATGCAGCGCACGCAGAAAGGCAGCGCGCTGCCACATTCCGCCGCGTGTTTCCGTCGCCGGATCCTCGATGCCCCAGTGCCCTGTCATCGGCTGGCCCGGCCAGACCGGGCAGGATTCGCCGGCCGCGTCGTCGCAGACGGTAAAGACGAAATCCATCTTCGGCGCGCCCGGCTCGGCGAACTCGTCCCAGGTCTTCGACCGCAGCCCCTCGGTCGGATAGCCGTGCTCGGCCAGAAGCTCGAGGCTCATCGGGTGGACGTCGGGCCTGGGGAAGCTGCCCGCCGAAAAGGCGTTGAAGCGCCCGCCGCCGTCCTTGCGCAGAATGGCTTCGGCGAGGATCGAGCGGGCGGAATTGCCCGTACACAAAAACAGCACGTTGAACGGATCGGACCGGGTCATCGGCAGGTCTCCTCTTGCCCGCAGGTGGGCGCCAGCGCGGCAAGGTCGCCGCAAAGCTCGGGCCGGCCGCCGCAGCAATCCTCGGTGAGGAAGCCCAGCAGGCCGCGCATCTCGTCGTAGCGGACCGCATAGAGGATGCGTCGTCCGTCCCGCCGCGAGCCGATCAGCCCGCCGCGCTCGAGGGCGGCCAGATGGAAGCTCATCCGGGTGGGGGCCGCACCGAGACGCTCCGCGATCACGCCCGACGGCAGTCCCTCGGGGCCGGCCTGCACGAGGGCGCGGAACGCGGCGAGGCGATCGGCATGGGCGAGGGCGGCAAGCGCCGCGACGGCTCTGTTTTCATCCATACTGCAATACTACAAGGATATTTGTAGGGTGCAAGCGCGACGATGCAGCCGCTCGGCGCGAGGCACTCGCAGCGGCGTCGTCTCGCGGCGGCCGTTCGGTCAGTCGCCGGGGTCGGGGATCTTCAGGAGCTGGCCGCAGGCCTTGCAGTGGACGGCGTCGGGGTCGTGGCGCTGCAGGCCGCAATTGGGGCAGGGGTAATCCACCTTGCGTGGCCGGAAGATCGCCTGCGCCAGCCGCACGAACAGCGAGATGCCGATGATCATGATGACCACCGATGTCAGCTTGCCCCAGCTGCCCGGCAGGGTGATGTCGCCGTAGCCCGTCGTCGTCACCGACGCGACGGTGAAATAGAGGGCGTCGAGATAGCCCTCGAGGCCCGACCCCTTGCGAAAGAAGGTCGTGTAGACGAAGCCCGTCGCCAGGAACAGGAAGGTGACCAGATTGACCATCGCCCGGGCGAGCTGCTCCCAGTCCCGGTGGCCCCAGCGCCGCAGGGGACGCCAAAGGACGCCGCTCTGGGAGATCGACCACAGCCGGACGATCCGCAGGAAGCCGAAATTGATCAGCGTGTAGGGAAACAGCAGCGTCGCCAGAATCACCAGATCCAGGAGCACGAAGGGCTGGCGCAGCCATTTGAGCGGATTGCGGGCGGCAAAGCACCGCGCGCCGATGTCGGCGGCGAGAATCGCGGCGACCGAATAATCGACGAACAGGAAGGACGGATTCTCGCGCAGGATCGGACTGAAGACGAAGAAGGCGATGATCGCCATGTCCACCGACAGCACCGCCATCTGGAAGCGCAGGGCGTTCCGGGTATGACCGTGATAGAGCCGGCGCAGGCGAACCCGGGCACGGGCGATCCGGGTCTTGAGCCGGCGGCGGTGCCAGCCATGTGCAGGACGGGCGGATTGCAGCATTGCGGCCGATCGTTGGGTCCGGGAGGGCGCGTCGCGCGGTTCGGCCGGAGTGCCGTTCCGTTGTCCGAGGTAGCGCGGCAGGCTTCAGGAGTACAGGCAATGAGCGACAACGTGGCGGCCCCGAGGATCGCCATCACCTATTGCATCCAGTGCCAGTGGCTGCTGCGGGCGGCCTGGATGGCGCAGGAGCTGCTGTCGACCTTCGGCCCGGATCTGGGCGAGGTGGCGCTGGTGCCGGGCACCGGCGGGGTCTTCGAGATCCGCTATGAGGGCGAGACGATCTGGGAGCGCAAGGCCGATGGCGGCTTTCCCGAGGCCAAGATCCTGAAGCAGCGGGTGCGCGACCGGCTCGACCCGGCCCGCGACCTCGGCCACAGCGACCGCTGACGCGGCGGGGCCGGTGGCGGCCCCGCGCAGCACGGAGGGGCAGACCGGTCAGCCGACTGCGACGGTCACCTTCTTCGGATCGAAGGCGACATGGCCGGCGATCTCATCGACGCCGGCATGGGGCGTGTCATAGGCCCAGACCGCGTCGTCGGCGGCCTGCGCCTCGGCGGTGATCGACCAGTAGCGGGCCTCGCCCTTGAACGGGCAGGTCGTGCGCCGGTCGCTCTCGCGCAGATAGGCCATCTCCACCCGGTCCTTGGGGATGTAGTAAACCGGATCGTAGCCGGTCTCGTGCAGCACCAGCGCCGCGTCGGTGGAGGCGAGGATCGCGCCGTGGAAATTCACCACCACGGAGCTGGCGGCCGGCTCGATCCGGATCCGTTCGCGGGTGCGCTGTTCGAGGTCTGTGGTCATCGGGCTTCTCCAATTGCAGGGGTCGGCAAGGAAAAGGGGCCCGTGACAGGGCCGTTCCGCGGCTGCGGCGAAGCGTCCGGATCGGCTGCCGTGCCGGGACGGGCGCCCGGCACGGAGTTTTCGCCGCGCCTAGAGCGCGAGTTGCAGATGCGGCCGTCCGTCCGAGGTCTTCTCGGTCGTCGCGCCGGTCGCATCCACGGTGACGGTCACCCGGCGCCGGAACGCCGAGAAACTGTCGAAGGCGACGACGTCCACCGGCGTGTCGAACTGGATCGACGCCCGGTAGCGCCCGCTCTTGGACAGAGCGTGCAGCGCGACGAGTTCGCCGGTGAAATCGTGGCCGAGATAGCGGCCGGCCACCGTCGAGCCGATGGTCAGATCGGCGACGGAGCGGCCGCGTGCGGCCAGAGCACTCAGCGTGTTCCAGTCGCGCACGCCGTGCTGGCGCGCCACCAGTTCCAGGGCGGCGCTGTGGCTGAGGTCGTGGCCCGTATCGGCCAGTCCGGCGCGCAGGCGCCTCGCCTGGGCCTTGTAGTCGGTGGTGGTCTGGGTGTGGGGCATGCCGGTCATCTGCTGAACCTTTCGAGGTCGTCGCATGCGGCGTCATGAAGTCGGGGCTCGCGATTGCCGTCAGGCCGCATGCCAACACGAAATGGCGTCACGGATGATCGGAAAGGGGATTCACCACGGCTTTCGCCCGCGAGCGGCAGGCTCCCTCGGCCCGCAGCACAGATGGAGGGTCGCGGCCGCAACGTCAAGCGCGGCGATGTCGGCGGCATCCGCGGGGGCGGGCCATGGTGGCGCGCGGCGGCCGGCGGCGTTACAGAAGCGGCAACGCAGGAAGAGGACGAAGCCATGCGCGCCCAGCCCAACGGATCCCATTATATCGACGGCGGCTATGTCGAGGACGAGAGCGGGGAGGCCTTCGCCAGCATCTATCCGGCCACCGGCGAGACCATCGCCGAACTGCATGCCGCCACCCCGGCGCTGATCGAGCGCGCCATCGCAGCAGCGCAGAAGGGGCAGGCCGTCTGGGCGGCGATGACGGGCGCCGAGCGCGGCCGCATCCTGCGCCGTGCCGCGGCGATCATGCGCGACCGCAACGAGGCGCTGTCGGAGCTGGAGACGCTGGACACCGGCAAGGCGTTGTCCGAGACGCGGGTGGCGGATGCCGCTTCGGGAGCCGACGCGCTGGAATATTTCGGCGCGCTGGCCACCGACATCACCGGCGACTACATCGATCTCGGCGGCTCCTTCGCCTATACGCGCCGCGAGCCGCTGGGCATCTGCGCCGGCATCGGCGCCTGGAACTACCCGATCCAGATCGCCTCGTGGAAGGCCGCGCCGGCACTCGCCTGCGGCAATGCGATGATTTTCAAGCCGTCCGAGGTGACGCCGCTGACGGCGCTGAAACTCGCCGAGATCCTGTCCGAGGCGGGCGTGCCGGCCGGCGTCTTTAACGTCGTGCAGGGCATGGGGCCGGTGGGCGCAGCGCTGGCCGGCCATCCGCAGATCGCCAAGGTCTCGGTCACCGGTTCGGTGCCGACCGGCGCGCGGGTAATGCAGGCGGCGTCTGAGACCACCAAGCACGTGACCCTGGAACTCGGCGGCAAGTCGCCGATCGTGGTCTTCGCCGATGCCGATCTCGATGCGGCGGTCTCCGGCGCGATCCTCGGCAATTTCTACTCCACCGGCCAGATCTGCTCGAACGGCACCCGCGTCTTCGTCGAGCGCTCGGTGCGGGCTGCCTTCGTCGAGAAGCTGGTGGCGCGCACGCGGGCGATCACCCTCGGCGACCCGATGCGGGTGACCACCGATCTCGGCCCGCTGGTCTCGCGTGCCCAGTACGAGAAGGTGCTTTCCTATCTGGAGATCGGCCGGCAGGAAGGCGCGACCGTCGCCTGCGGCGGCATCAGCGCCAGCGTCGAGGGCTTTCCCGACGGCGTCTTCGTCGAGCCGACGGTCTTCACCGACGTGACCGACGACATGCGCATCGCCGGCGAGGAGATCTTCGGCCCGGTCATGTGCGTCCTCGATTTCGACGACGAGGAAGAGGCGGTCGCCCGCGCCAATGCCAGCGAATTCGGCCTGGCGGCAGGCGTCTACACCCGCGACATCCAGCGGGGCCACCGGGTCGTGGCGAAGCTGCAGGCTGGCACCTGCTGGATCAACGCCTACAATCTGACCCCGGTGGAAATGCCCTTCGGCGGCTTCAAGCGTTCCGGCATCGGCCGCGAGAACGGTCGCGCGGCGCTGGAGCATTACAGCCAGGTCAAGTCGGTCTATGTCGAGATGGGCACCAGCGAGGCGCCCTACTGACGGAAAGGGCTGGTCACGGGACCGTCAGGGCGCAGGCGTTGACTTTCCCCTGCCGCCATTGTTCGGCTGTCTGCATGTGCGGTGAAGCAGCGAGAACCCGGCCTTGATGTCGACAAGTGCGGAGGAAGGCCGGGCGGTGCTCGTGGAACGCCTGCGCGCCGTCGCCGCGGGCGACCGCGCGGCCCTGCAGGCGGTCTACGATCTGACATCGGCGAAGCTATTCGGCATCTGCCTGCGTATCTTGGGGGACCGCGAGGAAGCCGAGGACGTGTTGCAGGATGTGTATCTGATCATATGGCGCAAGGCCGAGAGCTTCGATGCGGGGCGGGCGAGCCCGATCACCTGGCTGGCGACGATCGCCCGCAACCGGTCGATCGATCGTCTGCGCCAGGTCGGGCCCCGTCGCGCCGACAAGCCGGTCGATGCCGTGCTGGACCTTGCCGACGGCACGCCCGACGCCTTCGAGCTGCTGCATCGCGCGCAGGAGGGGCAGCAGCTCGCCGCATGCCTGGACACGCTGGAAGAGCGCGCCCGCAGCGCGATCACCGCGGCCTTTTTCGGCGGCGCGACCTATGAAACGCTGGCCAGCCATGCCGGGGTGCCACTCGGCACCATGAAGAGCCTGATCCGGCGCGGGCTGCAGAAACTGAAGGGATGCCTGTCGCAATGACCGCGGCGCAAGACCACGAACGGGACGATGCGGATCTGGCCGCCGAGTATGTGCTCGGCGTCCTGGATGGCGCAGAGCGTCGTGCGGTCGAGCGCCGGGCGGCGACGGATGCCGCCTTCGCGCAGGAGATCGATGCCTGGGCCGAGCGCCTCGGACCGCTGGCGCAGACGGTGCCGGCGGTGGTGCCGCCCGCCAGCGTCTGGTCCCGGATCGCCGGCGAGATTGACTGGATGACGCGTCGTGCCGCGACCCCGGCGGCGCCGCGCGGCCGCAGGGTTTCGCCGATCTGGCAATGGCTGGGGCTCGGCGGCATGGGCCTCGCCGTCACCAGCCTGGCCATGCTCATCCTGGTCGCCGGTCGCGACCTCGCCGCGCCGCCCCCGGAGCCCGGCGGGACGCTGACCGCGACGCTCAGCGCCGACGACGGCACGCCGCTCCTGACGGTGGTGATCGACACCGGCACTGCCGAGGCGACGCTGATCCCGGTGGTTGCGGCTCAGGAGGCCGGCCGGGTGCCCGAGCTCTGGCTGGTTCCGCCGGCCGGCGGTGCGCCGCGCTCGCTGGGTCTGATCGACATGACCCATCCGCTGCGGCTGGTTCTCAGCGATCCGGAATATGGCGCCGCTGACGCCGCGCTGGCGGTCTCGATGGAGCCCGAGGGCGGCTCGCCCACCGGCCTGCCGACGGGCCCCGTGGTTGCCCATGGCCCGCTGCATTCCATCTGACAGGCGGTGCGGTTCGAACGCAGCATGCCCACCGAAGCGGAACGACGTCGACCGGTCTGGCGACATTCGATCGGACGCGAGGCGCGTCGCGACGGCGCGGCGTTCCCGGGCACCGGCATGGGGTCATGACAGGTCCGCGCCGAACGTCGGCTTGGGGGCGCAGACCTCAGAACTCCTCCCAGCCGTCCTCATGGACCATGGCGGCGCGGGCGGCGCCACCCGAACCGGTCGTGCGCAGCTGCGTGACGCCGCGGGACGGGGCGGTGCTGCGCGGCTGCTGACGCGGCGCCGCATGGCGGCGGGCGCTGGCCTCGCCGGTACTGGTGCGGAACTTCGCCATCGCATGGGCGAGTTCGTCGGTCTCGTTGGCCAGCGTCTGGCTCGCCGCGGTGGCTTCCTCGACCATCGCGGCGTTCTGCTGGGTGACCTTGTCCATCTGGTCCGCCGCACCCGACACTTCGCGCAGGCTCGTCGCCTGTTCGCGGGCCGAGGAGGCAATGGTCGAGATGACCTCGGCCATGGCGCTGACTTCCGAAACGATCTCCTCCAGCGACTTGCCGGACGCCGTGACCAGCTCGACACCGGCGCCGACCTGCTCGCGCGAGGTGGCGATCAGCGTCTTGATCTCCTTGGCGGCTTCCGCCGAGCGCTGGGCGAGGCCGCGCACTTCCTGGGCGACGACCGCAAAG
>Ga0189290_100188_pt1 | contig 35477 bp, 34 predicted proteins | sample UW140minimetaG_FD_130318 | JGI IMG/M metagenome (GOLD analysis project Ga0189290, IMG submission 130318) | Marine microbial communities from the Costa Rica Dome - UW140 mini metaG | ecosystem: Environmental > Aquatic > Marine > Oceanic > Photic zone | place: Costa Rica: the Eastern Pacific...
AGGTCACGACATGGCCGATGGCCTCTTCCAGCGCGGCGACGCTGGCATTGAACTTGGCGCGGATCGGCTCGAATTCCTCGGCCACCTTGTCCTGCATGCGCACGGTCAGGTCGCCGGCCGACAAGCGCTCGAAGCCCACCTCGACGACCCCGACAAAGGCCCGCAGGTCTTCCGCCTTGGCATTGTCGAGGGCCGCCTGGCGCTTCTTGGCCTCGTCCTGGCTGATGCGGGCAGCTTCGGCCGTTGCGGTGAGTTCGTCGCGCTCGATCGCGGCCTGCTTGAAGGTCTCGACCGCGCCGGCCATCTCGCCGACCTCGTCCTTGCGCTTTGCGCCGGGGACGATGATGGTCTTGTCGCCATCGGCCAGCCTGCGCATCACGCCGGTCATCTGAACGATCGGCGTGGCGATCCCGCGGGACAGGGCCCAACCGAGACTGGCGGCGACCAGGATCAGCGCGCCCATGCCGGCCAGAAGAGCGGTCTCGGCGGCGACGTTGGCAGCGGCTTCGGCGCTGCTGGCCGCAGCGACACCGGCCGTCGTCGTCTCCCGAACGCCATCGAGAATGGTCTCGATCGGCTCGATGAAGGCGTCGGCCTTGCCCGAATTGAAAAGCGTTAGGGCCTGCGGGTAGGTGAGTTCATTGCCGGCATCGCGGATCACCGGGTCGGCGATCTCGGTCTGCCAGGCCTGCATCGCGGCCGACACCTGCGGCAATTGCGCGGCAATCGGGCTGCCGGCCCCGGCGACCTCGCCGAGATATGCGACGTTCTTCTGGAAGGTCGCGTAATGCTCTTTCACCCGGCCGGAGAAATAGGCATCGCGGGTGATCATGAAGCCGCGGAGCGAGTTTTCCTGGCGGGCCAGCGCGAAGCGCGCGTCGATGGCGGCGTTCGACAGTTCAACCTGGTTGTTCTTGTCCTCGGCGGCCGTCTCGATCTTCAGCATCGACTGGAACAGCAGCGCCCCCATGCAGGCGGCGATCACGACGAGAATCGCGAAGGCTGCTGCGATCTTCGTGGAGATTTTCAGATTGGCCATTTGCATGGTCTGGGACGTCCTCGGAAAGGGGCGCCTGCGGGTCCGAATATCCGGATACGACGCCAGAGGGGAAACTAGGGAGCGATGGTTAACGGACTCTTATCGTCGGCCTGCCGAAGCTTGCGTCAGGAATGCGCTGCATCGCCGTTGCAGTCGCCACACCATCTGGACGGAAATTGCTTTCATTTGTCTTGCAGATCCCGCCGAGACGTTCATTCCCGCAAAATTAAATCGGTAAGATTCTCTTGGCTTTGCGCAGATAAGCTAAGATTTCCGTACAGTTCGTAAGGCTATGCGTTCTGTGCCCTCCCCTCGCCCGAACCGGACGCAAAACGGGCCCGGCCTTGCGGCCGGACCCGTTCGGTCCCTACGGACTGTGCAATCCGATTAACGGAAGAGCGACAGCACCGACTGCGAGGACGAGTTGGCGATCGACAGCGCCTGCACGCCCAGCTGCTGCTGGGTCTGCAGTGCCTTGAGCCGGGTCGACTCCTCGGTCATGTCCGCATCGACCAGCGTGCCGACGCCCTTGTCGATGGAGTTCCGCAGGTTGGAGACGAACTCCGACTGGATATCCATCCGGGTCTTGGAGGCACCCAGGTTGGACGCCGCCGTGGTCATGTCCGAGAGGATCTTGTCGACGACGCGCACCATGGCGTTCACCTGTGCATCCGTTGTGGTGCTGGCCAGCGCAATCACCGTACCCGTGGCCGAAGTCGTTTCGCCGGTGACGTCGATCAGTCGGTAATTGTCCGGCGTGGCCGTCGGCGTCGCCAGCAGCTGATCGGCATCGTAGTCCTTGGTCAAGAAACCCTGGGTCTCGTCGTCGGTGCCGATCAGCGTCATGTTGGAGACGTTCAAGCCGATGGTGCCGACCGAGACGTTGCCGGCGGAGTCGCGGTTGAACGAGCTGACGACGTTCTTGGTGCCGGCCGCTGCGGCGGTCGAGTTCTGCAGCCAGTTCTCGCCTGAGAAGCTGGCCGAGGATGCGATGCTCGACAGCTGGTTCTTCAACTCGCTCAGTTCCGAGTTGATCTTGGTCTTGTCGACGCCCGGCTCGAGCGCTGCCAGCAGCTTGGCCTTGATTTCGGAAGTGACGTCGATCGCCGCTTCCATACCCGTATAGGCCACATCCACCTTGGCCTGGCCGAGGCCGAGGGCATCCTCGACGGCGCCGAGGGCCTTGTTGTCCGAACGCATGGTGGTTGCGATCGACCAGTAGGCGGCATTATCGGATGCCGCGCCAACGCGGTAACCGGTGGAGATGCGGCTCTGGGTCTGGTCTAGGCTGCTGTTGATCATCGACAGGCTCTGGAGGGCCGTCATCGCCGATGTATTGGTGTTGATGGAAGTCATATCGTTGTCCCGTAACGCGGAATTTCAAACAGGGGACAGTCCGGATCGGCCGGCATAACGAAACGGCATCATGCCCGTGATCGCTACTGATGCATCGATCACCTCGCTATGACCGTATGATCGGCGGCGACGGGCTACCGGCGGCTTAAATTCCTTGGTTAACGGCATGTCGGAACGGAAGGCGTCACATCTATCGTGAATCCTTCCCTAAGGTACGCGCAGAAATCTCTTCGAGACGGGTCGTACAGACGCGAAAACGGGCCCGGCCTTGCGGCCGGACCCGTCCGTTTCAGTGTCGAAGTGTCGTATCTTAACGGAAGAGCGACAGCAGCGACTGCGAGGAGTTGTTGGCGATCGAGAGCGCCTGGACGCCCAGCTGCTGCTGGGTCTGCAGCGCCTTCAGACGGGTCGACTCTTCGGTCATGTCCGCATCGACCAGCGTGCCGACACCCTTTTCGATGGAATCGCGCAGGTTGGAGACGAACTCCGACTGGATATCCATGCGGTTCTTCGCAGCACCAAGGTTCGACGCGGCCGTCGTCATCGTCTTGAGCGCTGTGTCGACGTCGGTGATCATGTTCGTCAGATCAGCATCGCTGGCCGCCGAGATGTCGATCGCGAGCACGGAAACGCCGCTTGCCGCACCATTGGTACCGAGGGTTCCACCGGCGGCGCCAGCTGCATCCATCAGCTGGGTCGACGTCACGGCAACGCTGATCGTGCCGACGCTGACATTTCCGCCCGAATCCCGGTTGAAGGAGGCGACGACCGAACGGCTCGCGGTGTTGTCCGTTGCCAGCCAGTTCTCGCCCGAGAAGGAGGCCGACGTGGCGATGGACTTCAGCTGCCCCTGCAACTCGGTGAGCTCGGACTGGATCTTGGTCTTGTCGACGCCCGGCTCCTTGGCGGCGACCAGCTTCGACTTGATCTCGTCAACGACGTCGATAGCGGCGGTCATGCCGGTATAGGCCGTGTCGACCTTCGCCTGGCCGAGGCCGAGGGCGTCCTCGACGGCACCGAGAGCCTTGTTGTCCGAGCGCATGGTCGTGGCGATCGACCAGTAGGCGGCGTTATCCGACGCCGCACCGACGCGGTAGCCGGTGGAGATACGGTTCTGGGTCTGGTCGAGGCTGCTGTTGATCGCCGAGAGGCTCTGGAGAGCCGTCATCGCCGAGGTATTGGTGTTGATGGATGTCATATCGATGTCCCGTAACGCGGAATTTCAAACAGGGGGACAGTCCGGATCGGCCGGCATAACAAAACGGCATCATGCCCGTGACCGACGATGTTATCGCCGACCACCTCGCTATGGAGACGATTTTGGTCCGCACGACCTACCGACTGCTTAAGGTCGATAGTTAACGGCCTGCCTGTCCTGCGGGATCGGACACCATCCTGAATCAACTCCTAACGCACGTTGGGGAAATGAGCCGAAAGGAGATGATCTTCAACGCGAAACGGGCCCGGCCATGCGGCCGGACCCGTCAGTCTCAGTGTCGAAGCGTCGTGTCTTAACGGAAGAGCGACAGCAGCGACTGCGAGGAGTTGTTGGCGATCGACAGCGCCTGGACGCCCAGCTGCTGCTGGGTCTGCAGTGCCTTCAGACGGGTCGACTCTTCGGTCATGTCCGCATCCACCAGCGTGCCGACGCCCTTCTCGATGGAGTCGCGCAGGTTGGAAACGAACTCCGACTGCACGTCCATCCGGCTCTTGGCAGCACCGAGGTTCGAGGCAGCCGTCGTCATCGCCTTCAGGGCAGTGTCGACACCCTTGATGAAGCCATCGACCTCCGCATCGGTGGCGCCGTCGACGTCGAGGCCGCTGATCGTGAAGCCAGCAGCGGTCTGATCCGCCAGCAGTGCGCCGCTGGTCGCATCATAAACCCCATCGAGGATACCTGTACCGCTCGTTGCGGCGTCAGCAGCGCTATCGAAAAGCTTGGTTTTCGAGGTATCGATTGCGATGGTGCCGACCGAAACCGTCCCTGCGGAATCGCGGTTGAACGAGGCGACGATTGCCTTGGTCGCCGTGTAACCGACAGCGTCGCTCTTGGTCGACAGCCAGTTCTCGCCCGAGAAGGAAGCCGACGAGGCGATCGAGCCAAGCTGGCCTTGGAGTTCGGAAATTTCCGCCTGGATCTTGGACTTGTCGACACCCGGCTCGCGGGCAGCAACCAGCTTCGACTTGATCTCGTCGACGACGTCGATCGCGGCGGTCATGCCGGTATAGGCCGTGTCGACCTTCGCCTGGCCAAGGCCAAGCGCGTCTTCGACGGCGCCGAGCGCCTTGTTGTCTGAGCGCATGGTCGTGGCGATCGACCAGTAGGCGGCGTTGTCGGACGCGGCGCCGACGCGATAGCCGGTCGAGATGCGGTTCTGGGTCTCGTCGAGGCTGCTGTTGATCATCGACAGGCTCTGCAGCGCCGTCATTGCCGATGTATTGGTATTGATCGAGGTCATATTGATGTCCCGTAACGCAAGAATAAAACAAGGGGGACAGTCCGGGCCGGCCGGGATAACGAAGCGGCATCATGCCCGTGACGAAAGATTCTATCGGTCGTCACCTCGCTATGCCGTCATCTTCGCGCAGCCGGACTACCGGCTGCTTAAGTTTGATGGTTAACAACTTTCTCACGATGGACGCATTGTCTCATGCTGAATCAATGCCTAACCACATGTCGAATGTGCCTCTGCGTCCCCGGAACGCAAAACGGGCCCGGCCTTGCGGCCGGACCCGTCTGTCTCAGTGTCTGTGTGTCGGGTCTTAGCGGAAGAGCGACAGCAGCGACTGCGAGGAGTTGTTGGCGATCGACAGGGCCTGCACGCCCAGCTGCTGCTGGGTCTGCAGGGCCTTCAGGCGGGTCGACTCTTCGGTCATGTCCGCGTCGACCAGCGTGCCGACACCCTTCTCGATGGAATCGCGCAGGTTGGAGACGAACTCCGACTGGATATCCATGCGGCTCTGGGCGGCACCGAGATTGGACGCAGCGGTCGTCATGCTCTTCAGCGCCGTATCGACATTCGAGATCATGTCGTCGATGACGGTCTCGACGGTCTCGGTGGTCGTGTAGGCCGCATCCACCGCGGCCTGGTCGAGAACTGCCGTGCTGATGTCGATGTCCATGACGTTGCCGGCGATCTTCGTGGCATCGTCACCGATCAGCGCATCCTTGTTGAGGATGCCGTCATCGGCCGGGGTGCCGGCACCGTCGGTGCCGATCAGCTTCACGGCCGAGGCGTCGATGGCGATCGTTCCGACCGATACCGTGCCGCCGCTGTCGCGGGTGAACGAGGCCACGACGTTCTTGGTCACGGTCGCGCCATCGAAGTTCAGCCAGTTCTCGCCGGAGAACGACGCCGACTCGGAGATCGACGTCAGCTGGTTCTTCAGTTCGGCGATCTCCGACTGGATCTTGTTGCGATCGACGCCCGGCTCGCGCGCAGCCACCAGCTTGGTCTTGATCTCGTCGACCACATCGATGGCGGCGTTCATGCCGGTATAAGCCGTATCGACCTTCGCCTGGCCGAGGCCAAGGGCATCTTCAACGGCGCCAAGGGCTTTGTTGTCCGAGCGCATGGTCGTGGCGATCGACCAGTAGGCGGCATTATCGGACGCCGCACCGACGCGGTAGCCAGTGGAGATACGGTTCTGGGTCTCGTCAAGGTTGCTGTTGATCATCGACAGGCTCTGCAGAGCCGTCATTGCCGACACGTTGGTATTGATCGAGGTCATAATGTGTCCCGTTACGCGAAAAAACAAATAGGGGGGACAGTCCGGGTTGGCCGGCATAGCGAAACGGCATCATGCCTGTGGCCGGCACTCTGACAGACCACTTCGCTATACCCACAAACTGTCAGCCTATCGCTACGTTTCGCTTAAGTAGAATGGTTAACACTTCGCTTTTTAAACCTTCCCTTACCGTCAGGGCCGATAGCGTCAGGCCGGCAGCTCTGCCCCCAAACGCAAAACGGGCCCGGCCTTGCGGCCGGACCCATCTGCTTCAAAGTCGGTGTGCCGTGTCTTAGCGGAAGAGCGACAGCAGCGACTGCGAGGAGTTGTTGGCGATCGACAGCGCCTGCACGCCCAGCTGCTGCTGGGTCTGCAGCGCCTTCAGACGGGTGGACTCTTCGGTCATGTCGGCATCGACCAGCGTCCCGACACCCTTTTCGATGGAGTCGCGCAGGTTGGAAACGAACTCCGACTGGATATCCATGCGGCTCTTGGCGGCACCCAGGTTCGACGCGGCTGTCGTCATGCTTTGAATTGCAGCATCGACGGCAGTGATCATTTCGCTGATATCCTGGTCGACGACGCCGGCCGCATCGACGTCCAGATTCGCCACGGAGAAATTGCCCGCATTGGTCGTTGCAAAGGTCTTGTTCAAGATACCGTTGTCGGTACCTACACCGACCGGATCGTCATCGCCGAAAAGTTTGGTCGCACCGATGACCACTTCGATCGTGCCAACTGACACGGCACCAAGGGCACTGCGGTTGAACGACGCGACGATATCCTTGGTATCCGTCAACGCGCCGTCGAACGAAAGCCAGTTTTCGCCCGAAAAGGACGCGGAGTCCGAAATCGACGTCAGCTGGCCCTGCAGCTCGGCGATCTCGGCCTGGATCTTCGAGCGATCAACGCCCGGCTCGCGCGCGGCGACCAGCTTGGCCTTCATCTCGTCGACGACGTCGATGGCGGCTTTCATACCCGTATAGGCGGTGTCGACCTTGGCTTGGCCGAGGCCGAGCGCGTCCTCGACAGCACCAAGAGCCTTGTTGTCCGAGCGCATCGTCGTCGCGATCGACCAGTAGGCGGCGTTGTCCGACGCCGCACCGACGCGGTAGCCCGTCGAGATGCGGTTCTGGGTTTCGTCGAGATTGCTGTTGATCATCGACAGGCTCTGCAGAGCTGTCATTGCCGACGTATTGGTGTTGATGGAGGTCATGCTAGCGTCCCGTTGCGTATATATAGAAAGATGGGGACAATCCGGATTGGCCGGTATGACAGAACAGCATCATGCTTGCGGCCCATACACTCAACGAACCGCTTCGTCATACTTACAATCTCGCAAATCAGAACTACGTTTCGTTTAATTTCCATAGTTAATCTTTGGTATATTCATGCGGCTGCCGAAAGTTTATTTTCATTCCGCAACTATCGTGGGACAGCAAACGCAAAATGGGCCCGGCCTTGCGGCCGGACCCATTCGATATCGTGTGATCGTTTCTCGTCTTAACGGAAGAGCGACAGCAGCGATTCCGAGGAAGAGTTGGCGATCGACAGGGCCTGCACGCCCAACTGCTGCTGGGTCTGCAGGGCCTTCAGGCGGGTCGACTCCTCGGTCATGTCCGCATCGACCAGCGTGCCGACGCCCTTCTCGATGGAATCGCGCAGGCTGGAGACGAACTCCGACTGGATATCCATGCGGCTCTTGGCGGCACCCAGATTCGAGGCGGCCGTCGTCATCCGCTGGATCGCGTCGTCGACACCCTTGATGTAATTGTTCAACAGGTCCACATCGGCCGCTGAATCCGTAAGCCCTGCGATAGTGAGATCCGACACTCGGAAACCGCCGGTTGCGGTCTGATCAACGGCGTTATACTTGCCGTCCGCAGCATCGTATCTGCCATCGAGAATACCTGTACCGGCTGCTCCCGCCGGCGTTGCCTTATCGAACAACTTGGTCTTCGACGTATCGATTTCGATCGTCCCGACCGAGACCGAGCCATCGGCCGCGCGGTTGAACGATGCCACAACCGACTTGATCGCATTGGCCGGTGCGGTGGAATCAACCGACAGCCAGTTCTCGCCCGAGAAGGAAGCGGAGGTCGCGATGGAGTCAAGCTGACCCTGCAGTTCGGTGATTTCCGCCTGGATCTTGGCTTTGTCGACGCCCGGCTCGCGTGCGGCAACAAGCTTCGCCTTGATCTCGTCGACGACGTCGATGGCAGCCTTCATGCCGGTATAAGCGGTATCGACCTTGGCCTGGCCGAGGCCGAGCGCGTCCTCGACGGCGCCCAGCGCCTTGTTGTCTGAACGCATGGTGGTGGCGATCGACCAGTAGGCGGCGTTGTCCGATGCGGCGCCGACGCGGTAGCCCGTGGAGATCCGGTTCTGGGTCTGGTCGAGGCTGCTGTTGATCATCGAGAGGCTCTGCAGAGCCGTCATCGCTGACACGTTGGTATTGATGGAGGTCATGTTGGTGTCCCGAAGCGCGTAAAGAAGAAGGGGACAGTCCGGATCGGCCGGTATAACGAGCTGGCGTCATGCTCGTGACCCGTCAACATCGGGCCACCTCGCTATGAGAAGAAGATGCCAAAAACTGGCTACCAACCACCTAAGAATGATGGTTAACGCTTTATTTCTGCAAGGAAATCGTCGCGCCGCCGCCCGGCTCCCCGATCTGTTTCGGATCTTGCCGGGGCGCTGATCGGCTCTCGGTCGACAACGCGAAACGGGCCCGGCCTTGCGGCCGGACCCGTCGGTCTCAATGTCGGTGAGCCGTGTCTTAACGGAAGAGCGACAGCAGCGATTCCGAGGAGGCGTTGGCGATGGACAGCGCCTGCACACCCAACTGCTGCTGTGTCTGCAGCGCCTTCAAACGGGTGGACTCTTCCGTCATGTCGGCATCGACCAGCGTCCCGACACCCTTTTCGATGGAGTCGCGCAGGCTGGAGACGAACTCCGACTGGATGTCGGTCCGGTTCTTGGCGGCGCCCAGATTCGAGGCGGCCGTCGTCATCGACTGCAGCGCCGCATCGACGGCATCGATCATGGCATCGGCCACGTCGTCGAAGGTGTTGGTACCAGGCGTCGAATGTGAGGCGGTGATGATCGCGTCCGTGAGCACCGTGGTGGAGATGTTCAGGGATGCCACCTCAATGTCGATTGCGGTGCCGTCACCGAACTGCACGATCGTGTCCAGGATACCGTCCTTGGCACCGCCACCATCCTCGCCGTAGAGCTTGGTCGCGGAAATATCGACCTCGATCGTGCTGACGGAGACTGCACCGGTTGCATCGCGGTTGAACGAGGAGACGATGTCCTTCTTGATACCCGTCCCTTCGAACTCCAGCCAGTTCTCGCCGGAGAAGGAAGCCGACGTCGCGATGGACTTCAGCTGCCCCTGCAGCTCGGTGATTTCCGACTGGATCTTGTTGCGATCGACGCCAGGCTCGCGTGCCGCGACCAGCTTCGCCTTGATCTCGTCGACGACGTCGATGGCCGCCTTCAGGCCGGTATAGGCCGTATCCAGCTTGGCCTGGCCGAGCCCGAGGGCATCCTCGACGGCGCCGAGGGCCTTGTTGTCCGAGCGCATGGTGGTGGCGATCGACCAGTAGGCGGCGTTGTCGGACGCGGCGCCGACGCGATAGCCCGTGGAGATACGGCTCTGGGTCTCGTTGAGACCGTTGTTGATCATCGACAGGCTCTGCAGAGCCGTCATTGCCGACACATTGGTGTTGATCGAGGTCATGATGATGTCCCGTAACGCGGAAGACTGAAAGGGGGGACAGTCCGGACTGGCCGGCATAGCGAGACGGCATCATGCCCTGCGTTCCCAAATCTGGGGTCAGACGCATCGCTATGGGAGGACTATCGCCGCCGGGTCCTTCTCACTTGTTAACGCTAACGGGATGTTGGATCTTATGGTTAACAAGGACTTACTGGAGCACAGGCCTGCAAGGGCGCCGGTTCACCACGCCCTGACAGCAAAAAGCCGCCCTTGAGGGCGGCTTTGATGGTCATGGTGGCGCCCCCTTCGGGACGCCCTCCCCGTGTCGCGATCAGTTCTGGAAGAGCTGCATGATCGCCTGGCTCGACGAATTGGCGATCGAGAGCGCCTGCACGCCCAGCTGCTGCTGTGTCTGCAGTGCCTTCAGCCGGGTCGATTCTTCCGTCATGTCCGCATCGACCAGCGCCCCGATACCGGACGAAATCGAGTCGGTGAGATTCGATACGAAGTTCTGCTGCAATTCGATGCGCGACTTGGCGGCGCCAAGGTTCGCCGCAACATTGGTCATGTCCTTCAGGATCGCATCGACGACCCTGATCATCGCACCGATCTCGCCGGGGGTGGTGCCGCCGTCCAGCTCGATCTCTCTACCGGTGGCCGGTGTCCCGATCGCCCCGGCGTCCAGAAGAACGTAGTCGGTGTTGTCACCGTTCGGGGTGCTGATGCCGTCGGCATTGTAGTTCTTGGTCAGAACACCAGTGCCCTCGTTGACCGTGCCGATCAGCGTCATTGCGGTCACGTCGACAGTGATTGTGCCGATCGAGACCGCGCCATTGGAGTCACGATTGAACGACGCGACGATGTCCTTGTTGCCAGCGGCTCCGACCCCATCGTTCTGCAGCCAGTTCTCACCCGAGAACGAAGCGGAGGAAGCGATGCTCTGCAGCTGCTTCTTGAGCTCGCCGATCTCCGACTGGATCTTGGTCTTGTCGACACCCGGTTCGCTCGCCGCGACGAGCTTGGCCTTAATCTCGTCCACGACATCGATGGCGCTCTCAAGTGCAGTGTAGGCAATATCGACCTTGGCCGCACCAAGGCCGAGCGAATCCTCGACCGCCGACAAAGCCTTGTTGTCGGAGCGCATGGTGGTCGCGATCGACCAATATGCGGCGTTGTCCTTCGCCTCAGCCACCCGGTAACCCGTCGAGATGCGATTCTGCGTCGCATCCATCGACCGGTTGGTCGCCTGCAGCGTCTGCAGGGCCGCCATTGCCGCAATGTTCGTGTTGATGCTGGTCATGACACTTACCCTTGGTGATCTACGCTCACTGCCTGCCCGGCCTCGCGCTGAGGCCCGTGAAACGCGCCTCCATTGATCGTCAACTTAATTTGTTAACCTTAATGGGGAGTTAAGGCTGCCCGCGCGTCACCCCGGAGAACCCGCGTCAGAAGAACGATCTCACCAGCGATCCAACCAGCATGTTCCAGCCGTCGATCAGGATGAAGAACAGGATCTTGAAGGGCAGCGAAATGATCGTCGGGGGCAACATCATCATGCCCATCGACATCGTGAGCGTCGCCACGATCATGTCGATGACCAGGAACGGCAAGACGATGAGGAAGCCGATCTCGAAACCGCGGCGCAGCTCGGAGATCATGAAGGCGGGGATCAGTTCGCGCAGATCCACGTCGCGCTCGTCGGCAGCGCCCTGCTCTTCCGGCTCGACCCGTTCGCGACTGGTCGCCGCGGCGATGTCGCCGAACAGGGTCAGATCCTCCGGCCGAACCTGCGTCAGCATGAAATCCTTGAACGGCTCGCTGATGCGGTAGAACGCGTCCTCCTCGGTAATCTCGTTGTTCAGCAGCGGCTGCAATCCGTCGTTCCAGGCTCGGTCGAAGGTGGGCGCCATGACGAAGAAGGTCATGAACAGCGACAGGGAGATCAGGATCAGATTGGCGGGTGTCGTCTGCAGGCCGAGACCGGTCCGCAGGATCGACAGGGCAATCACGATCCGGGTGAAGGAGGTGACCATCACCAGAAGGCCCGGCGCAATCGACAGGATCGTGACGATGCCGAACAGCTGAACGATGCGGCCGGAGGCGCTGGAATCACCGGCAGGCAGCAGCGATGCAAGATCGGGCAATCCCGAACTTTGGGAGGTCTGAGCGAAAGCGGGGCCGGCGAAGAGGATCGCAGCCAGGAACAGCAGCGGTCTCATTCGGCGATCATCGTCTGGATGAGGTAGTCGACAACGGCAGGCGAACGCAGCTTGGCGCGCTGGCGCAGATCCTCACGCAGATGCATCAGGCCGCGCGTGCCCTCGACCTGCGACAGCTGCACCGAGCGCAGGAAGGCCAGGGTATCGGCTTCGATCTGAGCCGCCAGCAGCTCGGGCTCGGCCGTGCCGTCGTCCCGGTAGACCAGGGCCGCCTCGACCCGCAGCCAGGTTTGCGGCGGGGAATAGATGTTGGTGAGGACCGGCTTGAGCGGCATCAGCTTGAGCGGAACCTTGTCCGCTCCTTCGGCCAGATCGCCGGCTTCCACATCGATGATCTCGGCGGCCGGAGGATCCGCCTCCGGCGCTGTCGCGGCCGGTTGTGGCGATGCGAGCATCATGCCCATCACCGCGCCGCCGCCGCCGCCGACGAGCGTCAATATTGCCACGGCGATGGCGGTGGGAACCATGCCGCCGGTCTTGCCGGTCTCTTCGTCCGATGCGCCAATGCTGGCCATGCGCCGAACCCTTCCGCTGTTTCGCCGGCGGACGAACCCTCATGGTTCAGCCCTTCCCGACGATCGAGCGTTAACGGTTCAGCCTGTCGCGAGACTTGCCTCGGCGGCAGGTCCTACTGGATGGCGACGGCGTCGTAAATCTGCTGCCCCCAGCCGGGCTGCTGCACATCGGTGATCCGGCCACGGCCGCCATAGGAAATGCGGGCCTCGGCGATCTTGTCGTAGTTGATGGTGTTGTCCGGCAGGATGTCGCGCGGCCGGATGATGCCGGCGATCGATAGCACCCGCACCTCGAAATTGACCCGCACTTCCTGCTGGCCCGAGATGAAGAGATTGCCGTTCGGCAGCTTTTGGCCGACGACCGCCGCCACCGACAGATCGATGTCCTCGGAGCGCTTGATCTTGCCCTTTCCGGTCATGTCGGAGCTGTTGTCGGAGCCGAGCTGCGCTGCCACGGCCGGCAATGAGTACTGGCCGAGCTTGCCATCCAGATCGAGACCGGCCGCGATGCCCGACTTGCGCGAACGTTCGGAATTGTTGTCGATCGAGGCCTGGTCGCGGATGCGGATCTTGACGGTGACGATATCGCCTTCGCTGAGCGCCCGCGGGTCCTGATAAAAGTCGGCACGGGCGTCGGACCATAGCGAGTGCGCCGTATGAGGCGCGCGAGCCGGAAAGGACGCCGGCTGCGCGATGATCGGCGGATATTCGTACAAGCCTGCCCCGACCGGCGAGAGGGACGGCTCGCGCAGAGCGTCATTGCCGGATGTGGAGCAGCCGGCAAGGGCTGCGACGGCAAGAAGGATAAGGGGCTTCACGAGCGTGTCTCCGCAACCTGCTGGGCACCCTGCGTGCTGCCCGCTGATGTCTTGGCGACGATCAGGGAGGCGATCTCGGCGGCCACCTTGGGATCCATTTCACTCAGGATGTCGCTGGCCAGACGTGACTTCAGCCGCACGATCACCGAGGCGGCGTCACGACGCGAGATGATGGCCAGTTGAGCCGCCGCAGCGACCGAATCCATGTTGGTGTAGATGTCGACGACGATCTTCGAGGCGTCATCCAGAAAACGCTGCCGCTCCGCGAGCCAGGCGTTGTAGTCCTCGCGCTTGGCCTGCAATTCGTCGATCTGCTCGGAAACCGCCGTTTCCAGTTCCGTCAGCTGCTTCTGCTCGAGCGCATAGCGGGCGTCCTGCGCCTTGTCGGCGATGTTCAGACAATACGCCTCGACCTCTGTCGAGGGCTTGGGCGACGTGATCACTTCACCTTTTGGACCGACGACCCGCACTTCCTGGGGCGGCAGCTCTTCGGGCACGATCGGCTTCCGGGCCTCCACGGCATGGGCTGCGGTCGTCGCGAAGCTGGCGGCCAGGAACAGGGCGAGGCAACGCCCGCGGGAATGGAATACCTTGGTCATCATTGCACCACGAGTTCGGCCTGAAGGGCACCGGCCGTCTTGATTGCCTGGAGAATGGCGATGATCCCGGTCGGCTTGAGGCCGATACGGTTGAGACCGCGGACGACCGTTTCCAGGTCGGCTCCGCCGACGAAGGCGAAATTGCCGCCATCCTCGCGTGCGTCGATGATCGTCTCGGAGGTGACCACGGTCTGGCCATCCGAAAGCGGCGCGGGCTGCGAGACCGATGGCATCTCGCTGATCCGTACCGTGAGGTTTCCATGGGTCACGGCGACCAGAGATATCTGGACGTCCTTGCCGATGATGACCGTCCCGGTGCGCTCGTCGATGACGACGCGGGCCGGCTGGTCGGGGGCGATCCGCAACTCACCGATCTCGGCAATGAAGCGCGTGCTGGACACTTCGCTCGGCCGTTTCAGATGGACCGTGCGGAAATCCTCCTCGCGCGCCACAGGCTGCCCCCAGCGGCTGCGGGCATAGTCGTTGATCACGTCGACGACGCGGATCGACGTGCGGAAATCGGGATTGCGCAGTTCGATGGCCAGCTTGCCGTCGTCGTTGAAGCCGCCGGGCACTTCGCGTTCGACGAGCGCACCGTTCGGCACCCGACCGGTGGTCGGTACGCCCTGGGTCAGCTTTTCGCTGTCGCCCTCGGAGGAAAAGCCGCTGACTGCCAGGGAGCCTTGCGCCACGGCATAGATCTCGCCATCGGCGCCGTAGAGCGGCGTCATGACCAGCGTGCCGCCCATCAGCGACGTGGCATCGCCGAGCGAGGACACCGTGACGTCGATCCGCGAACCGGTTCCGATGAAGGCCGGCAATTCGCCGGTCACCGTGACTGCGGCAACATTCTTGCTGCGCGAACTCTGGGAGCGGATATTGACCCCCATGCGATCGAGCATCGATTGCATCGACTGCTCGGTAAAAGGCGAGTTGCGCATGGAATCGCCGGTGCCCTGCAGGCCGATGACAAGGCCATAGCCGACTAGCTGGTTGGCGCGTACGCCCCGAATGTCGACGATGTCCTTGATGCGGACACTGCCGCGCGCGGCAGCCGGATCGCCGATCACGGGGTTTGGCAATACGGGAGCCCCGCCAGCCCCGGGATAGTCCGCGGCCAGTGTGCCATGCACGAGCGCCGCGATCATTCCGGCGACAAGGATCAGTCGGTGGCGTATCATCCGGTTATCCTGATGCTTCCATCCGACGCCACGACGCCGGAGACAATGGTGCCGCTGTCGACATTGCGAACGCGGATAACCTCACCCTCGCCGGCCGACCGCAGCGCGGTGCCCTGGCCGGTGATGACGAGGCCGGCATCGCTGTAGACCATGGTGACCGGGGTTCCGGCACGCACGAGGTCCGGCTCCTTGAGGTCGGACAGGCGGATCGCCTTGCCCGGCAGCAGCGTCCGGCGGGCAACGCGCCCTTCCAGTTCGCTGGCGTCGACGACGTAGAGCGAGAGCTTGTCGTCCTTGACGATGAATGCCTTGTGGTTGAGTCCGCTACCCGTGATGCTCTGCCCCGGATAGATGACGGCAGTGGGCACCGGCAGGTCGAGTTCCGCCGACAACGCGCGGACCGGGACTGACAGGAGAAACATCGCCGCCAGCGCCAGCACGACGGCATAGAGCAAGGCCATGATCCGGCCGGGATCGCGCGTACCGCCGCCCATGGTTCAGCGAATCCCCTTCGAGACGACGCTCGCCATCTCGTCGGCGGCGGAGATGACCTTGGAGTTCATCTCGTAGGCACGCTGGGCCGAGATCAGCTCGGAGATTTCCTTCACCGGATCGACGTTGGAATCCTCCAGATACCCCTGCTGCACACTTGCATAGCCCTCGTCACCCGGAACGCCGGCGGTGGGCGCGCCCGAGGCAATGGTCTCGCGGAACAGGTTGCCGCCCTGGGCAGCCAGGCCGGCATTATTGGCGAAGGTGGCGAGGGTCAGCTGTCCCAATCCCTGCAGATCGGCCGCACCGGCGACGCGGGCGAAGACCTGACCGCTCTCGTTGACGATGACCTCGCTGGTGTTGGCCGGCACCGTGATCGCCGGATCGACCAGCAGACCGTCGAGGGTCACGAGCTGACCGTCGCCATTGGTATTGAAGGCGCCATCGCGTGTGTAGAGAATCTCGCCACCCGGACCCTGCACCTGGAACCAGCCCTCGCCGTTCAGCGCCAGATCGAGCTTGTTGCCGGTCTGGTTCAGCGTGCCCTGAATGTGCAGGTTACGAATGGCCGCAAGCCGCGTCCCGAGGCCGAGCTGGGCGCCTTCGGGCACCACACCCTGTCCACCGCGGGCCTCGACGCCCTGCGCGCGCTCGACCTGGTAGAGCAGATCGGTGAACTCGGCACGCGCCCGCTTGAAGCCGGTCGTGTTGATATTCGCGATGTTGTTGGCAATGACCTCGACATTGGTCTGCTGCGCGTTCATGCCTGTCGCGGCAATCGCAAGGGCTCGCATCGGGTGCTTCCTTCAGGACGGTGGCCTTGGTCCCCGTCAGTGCGGGGCGCCATGGCAAGTTTCAGTTGGCGAAGAGCGCCGGATCAGATCGCCATCCGCGACAGTTCCATGTAGGCGCTGACAGCCTTGTCGCGGATCGAGACCGCCGTCTGGAGCGTGCGTTCCGCTTCCATGACAGCCTCGACCACAGCCTGGGTTGTCGCTCCGCCATTGATGCCCTTGATCGAGACGGCCTCGGCAGACTGGACCGTGGTGACAGCATCCTGGGCGATCTTCGACAGAACGACGGAGAAGTCGGCACCGGCCGTCTTCCCGACGGGCGAAGCGCCCGACGCGGCGAGGCCGGTCTCGACGTTGCCGGTCTGCAGACGCGGCAGGCTCGCTCCAATAGCGGGAATCATGGTCAGCTCCTCAGCAGATCGATAGTCATGTTGATGATTTCCCGCGCCTGCTTGACCACCTGGATGTTGGCCTCATAGGAGCGGTTGGCTTCGCGCATGTCGGCCATCTCGACCAGCATGCGGACATTCGGCATCTTCACGTAGCCGTCGGCGTTGGCAGCCGGATTGCCCGGATCGCTTTCCAGGATGAAAGGCGAATCGTCCCGATTGACCTTGTCGACCGACACCATCTGGGCGCCCGACACCCGATCAAGCTCGCTCTGGAAGCTGACCATCTTGCGCTGATAGGGATCGCTTCCCGGCGTCGTGCCGGTGGTCTGCGCATTGGCGATGTTCTCCGAAACAATGCGCATGCGGGTCGATTGGGCCTGCAGACCGCTGGAAGCGATCTTCAACGAAGACAGCAGAGGATCGGCCATGAGATTATCCCTTTGCGGACATGATGAGCATGCGGTGGAACGACTTCACCACCGACGTGCCGAGTGCGTATTCACGCGAGACTTCGCCAGCCTTCAGCATTTCCTGCGGCAGGCTTACGGAATTCCCCGAATGCTTCACGCTCCAGGGGGTCTCGGTGATGACGTCCGAGGTGCTGCTCAAACCATCCAGGGAGGCCAGATGCATGGACTGGGACTGCGCCATCCGCAGTTCGGTGGCGTCGAGCGCTTCCGCGAAGGACGATAGATCCTTGGAGGTGTAACCCGGCGTATCGACGTTCGCGACGTTCTCGGCCACCAGCGTCTGGCGCTGGGCCAAGTAAGACGTGCGCTGCGAAGCGAGTCCGAAGATGTAGAGACTGTCCATGACGATCCGCGCTTGAAGACTTGCGACGGGTCCAGCCTTAGGACGAGGCGCTTGTCCGAAGCTTGATGGATCGGCAGGAACGACTTGAAAAGAAACGGCAGGGGGAAAGTATTGCTCGCAGGAGGCCATAATCCCGCATCCGCGGCATGGCGCGCGGAGCAGGGCTGGTGCGGGACTTGCGGAGAGGAATCGGAGCAGCCCGCCGGACCGCCCGGATCAGGACGCGCGCGGCTTCAGATGCGCGTCGTGGATGGCGTTTTCCAGACGCTCGACGCCCTCGTCGGGGCAGGCCGGGCTGTCGAAGGAGATGTAGGTAATGTCGACGGCTGCGGTTGCAGCGCCCAGCTCGAGCTGGAAATGCGCCGTCACGCCGTCATAGACGAATTCCAGCGCGAGACAGACGATTGGGACGGTGCCCCAGGAGAGTCTGACATGGCCGGAATTGGCGAAGCGCAGGACGCCCGGCTTCAGGAACAGTTCGGCCGAGGAGGTCACGATGTCGGACAAGTTGCCGTAACGCTCGAGCCGTAGAAAGGCTACGTAGTCAACGACCTCGACCAGCCGCAGTTCGGCGGCAACTTCCTTGATACCCTCGGCGAGCGCGCGCTCGCGCGAGAGGGTCCTGTGTTTGCGAATATCCAGCATGGCTACGCTGTAGCAACTCCTACCTTCGAGCCCGTACGGGAGTGGAGGAAGTATATGATTTCAGCGATCGCCTTGAAGAACTGTGGCGGAATCATCTGATCGATTTCGACATGATCGTACATAGACCTTGCCAAGAGCTTGTCTTCGATCACCGGCACGTCGTTGGCTTCGGCGATCTCGCGAATCTTCAGAGCGACGAGGTCCGCACCCTTGGCAACCACGACCGGCGCTCCGCCCTCCTCCCGTACATAACGCAGCGCGATCGCATAATGGGTCGGGTTGGCGATCACCAGCGTCGCCAGCGGCACGTCGGCCATCATTCGGCGGCGGACACGGTCACGGCCGATCTGGCGCTGACGCGCCTTGATCTGCGGGTCGCCTTCGGCCTGCTTGTTCTCGTCCTTGATTTCCTGCTTCGACATCATCAGGTCGCGGCGCCAGTGAAACCGGGTCATGGCCAGGTCGGCGGCGACGAGCACGATGGTGGCGATCGAGATGCCCGACAGGAGCTTCATCGCCATCTGCAGAATCAGCTCGGGCACCAGCACGGGGTCCGCGAACATGGCCTGCATCATCGTCGGGAAGCTCGACACGAGCAGCATGCTGACGACGACGCCGATGGTGATGAACTTGAACACCGCCTTGCCGAACTCCGTCAGCCCGCGCAGGCCGAAAATTCGCGTGAAGCCGGATGCCGGCGACACGTTCGACCATTTCGGACGAATGCGCTCGATATTGATCTGGGGCGGATTCTGCAGGACGGAAGAGATGACACCGCCGGCAATGAAGAGCCCTGCGGCCGGCAGGATGAACCAGACGGCCTCGCGGGCCAGCATGTGCAGGAGGTGTAGAGCATCGGCACTCGTATCCAAATCCCACTGGAGCGGGTTCTCGAACGTCGTCTGCAGCGACAGCAGGAGGCGCTGGACGCCCTCCCGGGCCTGCAGCGCGATGAACGCCATGATGGCCAGGAGCGAGGCCAGAATAGGCGCTTCCCGCGAAACCGGAAGGTTGCCCTTCTCGACCGCGTCGCTGATCTTCTTTTCGGTCGGGAACTCTGTTTTTGAGGATTTGTCCTCGCTATCCGACACTGGCGATTAAGCTCCGCAGGTGTTGACGTTCAGTGAAGAGAACGGCTTTCCCGGCCGATGACGGGAAAGCCGTGGAGGACACGCGGCGCCTTCGCGCCGCTATGCTTCGGATTCGCCGTGCAGATCCAGCTTGCCCTGGCTCCACAGCTCGAGCGCCGTGCTGGCCACCTGGCGGCGGGCGCGATCGATGTCGGCCGCCGGCTTTTCGTCGCCGCGCTTGAACTCGGCCTCGACCATGCGCCGCGAACGGGCGCTGAGCGAGGACAATGCGGCCTCCTTCAGCTCTTCGCTCGCGCTGACGAAGGCGGTGATGATCACCTCCGTGTCGATCGCATCGAACAGGACCATGCGGGCGCGCTTGTCGAGTGCCACGATGTCGTCGAATGCGAACAGCAGGTTGCGCAGCTTCTCGGCATCCTTCGGCGACGTCTGGTCGAGCATCACGATCAGGTCGTCGGCATGGCTCTTCGACATGCGGTTGACGATGTCGGCAAGGATCGTGTGGCTGCTTTGCTGCTCGCCCCGATCCGGCGAAGCGAGATATGCCTGCCGCAGATGGACCTCGAGCAGCCGCTGGACCGGCCGCGTGAGCGACTTGAGTGTCAGGACGCGGCGCATGACGTCGTGGCGGAAGGCCGGGTCGAACTCGCGAGCGACTGTCGCTGCGGTATCGGGCCGGATCTTCGACAGGAGCACGGCAACCACATGCGGATGCTCGCGCGACAGACGCGGCGCCAGGATCTCGCCCTGCAGTTCTGCAACCGAATCCCAGACGCTGCGGGAATCGCGCTCGGCCGCGTTGGCCCCGGCGTCGCCCTCGTTCGGAGAAACCGAGAAGATCGTCTCGAACTCCTCCTCCGACAGCGCGTCCTTGAGCAGATTCGTCATCTGCAGCGAGGGCGCGTCCAGGCCCGGCGCCTTCTTGAAGGCATTCTGGAACTCGTCGACGAGTTCGTCGATCTGCTCGGGCGTGACCGATTGCAGACCGGCCGCGCTCTCCTTCAGAAGCTTGATCTCGTTGGCGGAGAAATGCTTGAGCAGCCGGGAGGTGCCTGGCGCCCCAAGGGTGAGAAGCAGAACAGCCACGCGAGCCTTGCCGCCGGCCGGCAGTTCCGGAACGCTATCCTGAAAGGCGGCGATCATCGACATGATCGTCAGGCTGCCCGCTGGTTCTTGGCGGCAATGCGCCCGCCCGGCTTGGCGACTTCGGTGAGCGTGACACCGAAGCGCTGCTCCTCGTTGTCGAGGACGACGATTTCGCCGCGGGCGATGACACGGCCGTTGATGATCACGTCGACCGGATCGCCGACCTTGCTCTCCAGCTTGACGACGGCTCCGCGACCCAGATCGAGAACCTCGGCGACGGTCATGCTGGTCGAACCGAGCACGATATGCATCGTGACCTGCAGATCCTTCACCAGGTCCAGATCCATCCGGCCGGTGCCCAGGTCATCGGTGCTGGTGGCGAAGTTGTCGTCGGTCATGGCTTGTTCATCCTCGGGTCTTCAGCGGCGCGCATCATGCGGGGCTGTGTCACACGGTAGTGATCGTTCGGATTTAACCGGCCAGACTGGCGTGAAGCCTGCGGTCGGTCCATTCGCCTGCCGGCTGCAGCACATGATGAATGCGCGCCGCATTGGTACGGCGTGACTGGGCGTCCGCCTCGGCGGCGAGACGCTCGAGCCTGTCGCTCGCCGCATCGGCCTCGGCGATCCGTGCCTCCAGCGCTCGCAGCGTCTCGAGGCCATCATGTTTCAGCCCGACCACCACTTCGGCCGCGCGCGAGATCGTCGCATCCGACTGGGTGAGCGCCTTGGACAGGCTGCTCTCCGACGAGCGCAGGACGCGCAGTTCGCGCTGCATCCGGGTGCAACGGAACGCCGTGACGATCAGGGCCGCGACAAGGGCGAAATCAGTCAGATAGGATATCATCAATAAACTCCTCGGCGGGATCGATGCGTTCCTCGATGCGCACGACGTACGAATCGCGCGAACGGCCCATATGGGCGCGGAACAGCGGCTGGTCCTCGCACTCGATGCCGATCAGGCTGTCGGCGCTGACATTCAGCGGAATGGTGTCGCCGACGCTGAAGCTGGCGATCGACCCGAGATCGATCTTCTTCTTCGCCACAATGGCGCTGAGGCGCAGATCGCTCTTGGCGAAGCTTTCCTTGATGGCGTTCGACCAGGCCTCTTCGCGATCCGGCGGCGGCATCTTCGGCGGCTCGCGCAGGAATCGCAGATGCGGCGCAAACAGCGCTCCAGGCAGCGCGAAGGTGATCGTCGTGGACAAGGACCCGACCGCCAGGTCGAAACGGAACAGGATGAACCGGTCGGTTTCGCCCTGAAGGTTTTCGCCGAGCTCCGCGCCGGTGACGATGTTGCCGATCGACAGGCGCAGTTCGCCGATCATCTCGAAGACATTGAGCGCCGCCTCGGCAATCGTCGCCAGGCCAAGCTTGACGATACTGCGGTCGAGGTCGGTGGGGGTGCGCGGCGCGCTGCCCGCCGGCGACGGCTCCGCCGCGAAGAGGGCGGAGATCAGGGCCTCCAGCGCCTCGTGGTCGAGCATCGCGTAGCCAGGGCTGCGGAACCGTGGTGACGAGATAAGGGCATACATGCCGCCGGCCGCTTCTTCGTCCTCGAGGTCCGGGGCTATATCCGCCTCGACTTCGCGCAGGGTGAAATCGAGGTTCGCTCCGGCGATCGCCCCGATCTTGATCCCCGCGTCGGCAGCCCAGGTCTCCGCCATGTGCTTGAGACGTGGCAGTCGCCGAGGTTCGAATTCCGCTGCGTTGCGGAGGCGTACGCCGACATCCGCGCCGCTGATCTGTTCGGTCTGGCTCATCGGATCAGGCTCCTGCGCCGCCGCCAATGGTCTCGGTCTCGACCTGATCGATCGACGGACGGTCGTAGGCGGAAATTGTCTTGCGGCCGTATTCGAGCGCAACCTGCGGGATGGCGCCGTTCATGTAGGCGATGAGGGTGGAGCGCACGATGACGAACACGCGGATGTTCTTTTCACGCACCGACTTCACCTTGGACGCGACCGGTCCGACGACGCCGTAGGAAAAGAAGATGCCGGCGAAGGTACCGACGAGTGCCGCACCGATCAGATGTCCGAGCACTTCCGGCGACTGGTCAAGGGCGCCCATGGCCTTGATGACGCCGAGAACGGCGGCGACGATGCCGAGTGCCGGCAGGCCATCGGCCATGTCCTGCAACGCATGCTTGGGCTTGAGGCGGTCCGAGGCGATCGTCTGGATCTCCTCTTCCATCAGCGCCTCGATTTCGTGCGGCCGGGCATTCCCGATGATGATCAGGCGGCAATAGTCGCAGATGAAGTGAACCAGCGCCTCGTCCTTCATCAACTCGGGATAGGCTTGGAAGATCGGCGATTCCTTTGGCTCGTCGATATGAGCCTCGACCTCGCCACGCGACTTCGAGCGCATCTCGCGCATCAACTGATGCAGCAGCGCCAGGATCTTCAGATAGTCGTTCTGCGTGGGAACCTTGTTCTTGAAGGCTTCCTTGACCGCGGTGCCCGTGTCCTTGACGACCTTGGTCGGGTTGGCGACCAGGAAGGTACCGATCGAGGAGCCGAGGATGATGACGTATTCGAACGGCTGCACGAGAACGCCGAGATGGCCACCCATGGCGACGAAGCCGCCGAGAAGGCAGCCCAAGGTGACGATCAGTCCGACTAGAATGCCCATGCGGCCCCCAAATGCGAATGTTGCAGACCACCGGTAGGAAGTACCGCTTGTGCGAGGCTTGCTGTGCTGCACGGTCACCGGCCGATCCGGTCGGATCTGGCCGCGAAGCTGCGTGGCGACAGGCTGACGCAAGGGTCAGGCTGGATTTTCGCGGCTCACGCTTTCTACCGGAGGCCCGTATGGCGGCCACATCGCCCTCAACATCCCGCATACGCCGCGACCTGTCCGGCGCCATCACCCGTATGGCCGGACGGGCGCGCGTCGAGCGCGATCTCGCTCGCGAGACGACGATGTCTTCCGCAACGGGCCTTTTCGAAGACAGCCGAGGTATCTGACGATGGAAACTGCACTCCCGGTCGCGCTCTCGGCCCAGCTCGCCATGTCGAAGCGGCTCGACACCATTGCGCACAACGTCGCCAATTCGCAGACCACGGGGTTTCGCGCCGAAGAGGTCAAGTTCGAGGAACTGATCTCGCTGAGCGCGCCCGAGCCTGTATCCTTCGCTTCGGAAGGCACCACCTTCTTCTCCACCCGCTCCGGCCAGATGACCCCGACCGGCAATCCGCTGGACATCGCCGTCGACGGCGATGGGTTCTTCGCCTTCCAAGGCCCCAATGGCCCCGTCTATACGCGGGACGGGCGCATGCGGATGAATGCCCAGGGGATGGTCGAGACGGTCAGCGGATATCCGCTCGTCGACGTCGGCGGTGCGCCGCTTCAGATCGATCCCGAGGGAGGGCCGATCACTGTTACCCGGGACGGCATGATCAACCAGGCCGGAGCCCAGATCGGTGCCGTCGGCCTGTTCCAGATGCCTCCGGGCGCCAAGCTGACGCGGTTCGAGAATTCCGGCCTGATCCCGGATCGGCCGGCCATTCCGGTCGTCGAATTCGCGAATATCGGCGTCATCCAAGGGTTTCAGGAAGGGTCCAACGTCAATCCGATGCTCGAGATCAGCCGGCTGATCTCGCTGCAGCGCGCCTTCGAGAACGCGTCCAACCTCGTGCAGAGTTCCGAGCGCACGCTGGATGACGCGGTCAAGACGCTCGGCACCACATCGTGACGACGGGTTCCGGCGCGGCGGCACCGCGTCTCGACGATGGGTGTCTTGCCATCACCGGCCACATCATCGACGTCTCGCCACAGGCCTTCCGGGTGGCCGGTCTGTCGCCCTTTGTACGGCTCGGCGATCGCATCGCCTGTCCTGGGGATGATGGCGAGGCGATTGGCGAGGTCGTGCGGATCGAGCAGGGCAGCCTCACGGTCAAGCCGTTCGCCAACCGTTTCGAGCGCGGCGTAAAGGCTCCGGCGCGACAGATCGGGCCGTTCACCGTATCGCCGTCACGCAGCTGGAAAGGCCGCGTTCTCGACGCGTTCGGCCAGCCAACCGACGGCAAGGGCCCTGTCAACGAGGGCGACGATCCGCGCCGTGCCGACGCGCCGCCGCTGCCGGCAATGCAGCGGGGCCGTACCGGCAAGCCCGTTGCGACGGGCGTGCGTGCCCTCGACATCTTCACGCCACTGGTCCGCGGCCAGCGCATCGGCATTTTCGCCGGCTCGGGCGTCGGCAAGTCGACGCTGATGAGCATGCTGGCCCGCGCCAAAGGCTTCGATACCGTCGTCGTCGCCCTGGTCGGCGAGCGTGGCCGCGAAGTGCGCGAGTTCCTCGAAGAGACCATGGCGGGCAATCTGTCCAAGGTCGTCACCATCGTCGCCACCGGTGACGAGAGCCCGATGATGCGGCGCCTGGCGCCGCGCACCGCCACCAGCGTCGCCGAATATTTCCGCGACCGGGGCGACAGCGTGCTGCTGATCGTCGACAGCGTCACCCGCCTCGCCCATGCCGCCCGCGACGTGGCCCTGGCCGCCGGCGAGCCGCCGGTTGCGCGCGGCTATCCGCCGAGCGTCTTCTCCGAGCTGCCGCAGCTTCTGGAACGGGCCGGTCCGGGGCTGGAAGGATCCGGTTCCATCACCGGCATCTTCTCCGTGCTGGTCGATGGAGACGATCACAACGATCCGATCGCCGACGCCATTCGCGGCACGCTGGACGGTCACATCGTCCTCGACCGCGCCATCGCAGAGCAGGGCCGCTTCCCGGCAGTCGACGTGTTGAAATCGATCTCGCGCCTCGCCGACCGGGCCTGGAATCCGCAGGAACGCGAGTTGGTCGGCCGCCTGCGCAGCATGATTTCGCGCTACGAGGACACGCGCGACCTGCGCCTGCTCGGTGGTTACCAGCGAGGCAGCGACCAGACCCTGGATCAGGCCGTCGACCTTGTGCCGCATGTCTATGAGCACCTCGTCCAGCATCCCGAGGAAGGTCCGTGCAAGCAGCCTTTCGAAGAGCTGAGCGCCCGGCTCAAGAAGAGCTTCCAACCCTCCGTCCCGGCTCCGGCAAAGGGATCGCCCACAGGCTGATCCAACGCATCCGTGACATTCGGTCATCGCTGAAAGCTCTGGCGTTGTTCAGTCTTGATTGAACGCTCTCGCGCACGTATCTGCGCGGCATGACCATCGTTCTCGATCCGCAAGCCGTTACCGTCCAGGACCCTTTCGCGATCCGCGCCTACTTCGCTGACCGCATGGGGCAGCACATGGAAGCGGAGGGCTTGCCGCGCATTGCCGGGCGGCTGTTCGGCCTCTTGATCCTGGCGCCCGACCCCGTCAGTTTCGGTGCTCTCGCCGAAGAGCTGCAGGTCAGTCGCGGTTCGATCTCGACCAATGCTCGGCTCCTCGAAAGCAAGGGACTGATCGAGCGGGTGGCCGTGCCGGGCGAGCGCCAGGACTTCTTCCGCCTTGCCGAGCGCCCTTATGCGAACATGATGCGCGGCATCATCGCGCGGATGCAGGACATGCTCGCGACCCTTGCCGAGACCGCCAATGCCCTGCCCGGCGACGCCGCCGTCGAGCGCGCCCGGCTCGATGAGGCACGTCAGTTCTTCGAAACGTCGGTCTCCGCCTTTGCCGACATCGCCGCACGCCTGGCCGATCTGCCTGTGCCCGCGCAAACCCCGGACGACCGATGACCAGCACCGACGAAAACCGGACGCAGACACCGGCCGCCGAGACCACGCCCCCCGCCAGGGAACCGAGGTCCTATGCCGGATGGCTGGCGACCCTCTTCGTTCTCGCCCTCGTGGGGTGGATGGGTTCGGGCTATCTCTACCCCGCCGAGGATACCGCCACGGCGCCGCAGGCGCGCCAGCAGCAGCCCTTCACCGTCGAGGCCTTCGCCTCGACCGCCAAGGCTGTGACCCAGTTCGTTGCCGCCGAGGGGCAGGTCTCGCCCGACCGCATCACTCCGGTGCGCGCCAAGGTCGGCGGCACGGTGGAAGAGGTGCTCGTTGCCAAGGGCGATTTTCTCGAGGAAGGCGCGCTGATCGCCCGGATCGCGCTCGACGATCGTAGCGCCCAGGTCGCCCAGGCCGAAGCCGAGCTGTCCCGCCGCCAGGGCGAGTACGACCGGGTCTCGGGCCTGGCCGACCGCGGCTATTCGACCGCCGCCGAGGTCGAGGCCGCGCAGGCCGAATTGGCCAGCGCCAAGGCGGCGCTCGCAGCGATCCGGCAGACCACCGGCGACACCGAGATCCGCGCGCCGATCACCGGCGTTCTCGACGCCTTCGATCTCGATCTCGGCGAGTTCGTCGCTGCCAGCGCCGAGATCGGCCAGCAGATCGACATCGATCCCCTGACTGTCGACGTGCAGATCGCCCAGCAGAATGTCGGCAAGGTCCGGGTCGGCCAGCCGGCCGCCGTCACCTTCATCACCGGCGAGGCGCGCGAGGGCACGGTGCGCTACATCGCGGCCAATGCCGATACCGCCACCCGGACCTTCCCGGTCGAAGTCTTGGTCGAAAATCCCGACCGCGACATTCCGGCCGGCATTTCGGCACAGGTCCGCATTCCCACCGGCGAAACGCCGGCGCATTTCATCTCCGCGGCCCTCCTGGCTCTCGGCCCCGACGGCACGCTCGGCGTCAAGGCGGTCGGCGAAAACGACGTCGTCAGCTTCCACCCGATCGAACTGGTGCGCGCCGAGACCGACGGCATCTGGGTGAGCGGACTGCCCGACGAGCTGCGCATCATCTCGGTGGGCCAGGGCTTCGTCGCGGCGGGCGAGACCGTGCGCGTCGTGGCGCCCGAACCGGGTAAGCCGGGCGAGCCGGATACAGCGACGGATCCGCAGGTGGAGCTTCCCCAACCGGCCCCCGACATCGTCGGCGAGACCGCCAGTGATCAGGAACAGGGCGACGGCGGGATCGTGGCGCAGGGCGATACCGACGCCGACATGCCGGAGACCGACGGAACGGACGTGAGCACGGAAACCGCGGCGATCACCCGGCAGACTGCCGCCGAGATCGAAGCGTCGCTGGAGGTCCTGCCGGTGCGGGCGCTGCAGCAGCGACTGGAAACGCTCGGCTATTCGCCCGGCACCGTGGACGGCGTTCTCGGCGCATCGACCCGTTCGGCGATCCGCGCCTATCAGCGCGACAACGGCATGGACGTGACCGGCGAGGTGACGCCGGCGCTGGCGGGTGCTCTGCTTCTCGACGACGCTGCGGAGACGGACCGATGAGAGCCCTCATCGACGCCGCTTTCGACCGGTCGCGCACGGTCCTCCTGTTCCTCATCCTGGTGCTGATCGCCGGTGTCGCCGGCTATCAAGCGATCCCGAAGGAATCCTCGCCCGACATCCCGATCCCGGTGATGTATGTCAGCGCGGTGCTGGAAGGCATCTCGCCTGAGGACAGCGAGCGCCTGCTGGTGCGGCCGCTGGAGACCGAACTGTCGTCGCTCAGTGGGCTCGACGAGATGGAGGCGCATGCCTCCGAGGGCTTCGCCTCGGTGCAGCTGAAGTTCGAGGCGGGCTTCGACGCCGACGAGGCGCTGACCGACGTCAAGGACGCCGTCGACCGCGCCAAGCCGAACATGCCGGCGGAAGTCGACGAGCCGGTGGTCACCGAGGTGAACACCTCGCTGTTCCCGATCCTGACCGTCGTCCTGTCCGGGCCGATCCCGGAGCGCTCGCTGGTCAACATCGCCGGCGACCTGAAGGACGATCTGGAAGCCCTGTCGGGCGTTCTGGAGATCGACATCGGCGGCGAACGCGAAGAGCTGATGGAGGTCCTGATCGACCCCACGGTCTTCGAGACCTACAATCTCTCCTTCGACGAACTGGTCAGCCAGATCAGCCGCAACAACCGGCTGATCGCCGCCGGCGCGCTCGATACCGGGGCCGGACGCATCGTCCTCAAGGTGCCCGGCCTGATCGAGGACGCGCAGGACGTGCTCGACCTCCCGATCAAGGTCGACGGCTCGACGGTGCTGACCTTCAAGGACGTCGCCATCGCACGGCGCACCTTCGAGGACCCGGAGGGCTTTGCCCGCATCGACGGCGAACCGTCGCTGGCATTGGAAGTGAAGAAGCGCTCCGGCGCGAACATCATCGAGACGGTGGACGCCGTGCGCGAGGTGGTCGCGCGCCAGAAGGAAGCCTGGCCCGAGACGGTGAGCGTGCGCTATCTGCAGGACGAATCCGAGCAGGTGAAGACCATGCTCGGCGATCTGGAGAACAACGTCATCTCGGCCATCGTCCTGGTGATGATCGTCATCGTCGCGGCGCTCGGCTTCCGCACCTCGGTGCTGGTCGGCCTGTCGATCCCGGGCTCCTTCCTCGCCGGCATCGCGATCCTCTGGCTCGCCGGCTACACGATGAACATCATCGTCCTGTTCTCACTGATCCTCGTGGTCGGCATGCTGGTCGACGGGGCCATCGTCACCACCGAGCTCGCCGACCGGCGGCTTCTGGAGGGCGCATCTCCGCGCGATGCCTATCGCCAGGCGGCCAAGCGCATGGCCTGGCCGATCATCGCCTCGACGGTGACGACGCTCGCCGTGTTCCTGCCGCTTCTGTTCTGGAGCGGGATCGTCGGCGAATTCATGAAATTCCTGCCGATCACGGTGATGATCACCCTCGCCGCGTCTTTGTTCATGGCGCTGGTCTTCATCCCGGTCCTGGGCGGCATGATCGGCAAGGCGCAGCCGATGCCGGCACGCCAGCGTGCAGCCATCGAGGCCGCCGAGACCGGCGACATGTCGCAGATCGGCGGCTGGACCGGCACCTATCTGCGCGTCCTGCGCAGCGCCGTGAAGGCGCCCTTCGCCACACTCGTCATCGCCACCGTCCTGCTCGTCGGCGCCTTCTACGGCTATTCGCAACACGGCAAGGGCGTCGAGTTCTTCCCGTCGATCGAACCGGAATTCGCCCAGGTGCAGATCCGCGCCCGCGACAATTTCTCGATCTTCGAGCGCGACGCGCTGGTGCGCCGGGTCGAGAACCGGCTGCTCGGCATGGAAGAGGTGCAGACCGTCTATGCCCGCACGCTGAGCGAAGGCGGCGCCCGGCAGGTCGGCGCCGACGTCATCGGCACTGTCCAGCTCGAGCTCGACGAATGGGACGAGCGGCGCAAGGCGACAGCGATCTTCGACGACATCCGGGCAAGGGTCGCCGACATTCCCGGCATCACGGTCCAGGTGCAGCAGGAGCAGAACGGCCCGGCCAGCGGCAAGCCGGTCAATCTCAAGCTGCTCGGCCCGTCGCTGGACACGCTCGCCGACGGCATCGCCACGGCGCGCGGGCTGATGGAGGAGATCGGCGGATTCACCAACGTCACTGATACACGCCCCCTGCCCGGCGTCGAATGGCAGCTGCAGGTCAACCGCGAGGAGGCCGCACGCTACGGCGCCGATGTCTCGCTGCTCGGCCAGGCGGTCCGGCTGCTGACCGCCGGGATCGAGGTGTCCAACTATCGGCCGGAGGATGCGGGCGGCGACGGCGAGGTGCCGATCCGCGTGCGCTTCCCGGCCGGCGACCGGACGCTGGAGCGGCTGCAGGATCTGAGGATCCCCACAGCACAGGGCCTCGTGCCGATCCGCAACTTCGTCTCCTTCAAGCCAGCGCCCAAGGTCGGCACGATCATCCGCATCGACCAGCGCCGGGTCATGGCGGTGGAGGCTGACGTCGCCGAGGGGCTGCTGGTCAACGACCAGATCGTCGCCCTGCGGCAGGCGCTGGAACAGGCCAGCCTGCCGCCCGGCGTCGATTTCCGCTTCGGCGGCGAGGCGGAGGACCAGGCGGAAGCGATGAGCTTTCTCGCCGGAGCCTTCGGCGCGGCGATCTTCCTGATGTTCCTGGTGCTGGTGACCCAGTTCAACTCGATCTACCAGGCGATCCTGGTGATGAGTGCCATCGTGTTCTCGACGGCCGGGGTGTTCTACGGCCTGCTTCTCACCGGACGGCCCTTCGGCGTGGTGATGGGCGGCATCGGCGTGATCGCGCTGGCCGGCATCGTGGTCAACAACAACATCGTCCTGATCGACACCTACAACGATCTGCGGCGCTCGGGTCAGCCGCCGCTGGAAGCGCTGCTGCGCACCGGCGCCCAGCGCCTGCGGCCGGTGTTCCTGACCTCGATCACCACCGTTCTGGGGCTGATGCCGATGGTGATCGGCGTCAATATCGACTTCATCCACCGCACCATGGCGTTCGGCGCACCTTCGACCCAGTGGTGGACGGAACTGTCGAGCGCCATCGCCGGCGGCCTGACCTTCGCGACGGTGCTGACGCTGGTGCTGACCCCGGCCATGCTGATGCTGGGCGAATGCCTGGTCGCCTGGTTCAAGCGCAAGCGTGGCGAGGACGTGCCGAGCCCGCTCATCGGCGATCCGCTGGCCAAGCACGCGCCGGCGCCGGCAAGCGCCGCGCCCGCCCCCGCCTGACGCCGCTTCACCGGTGACGTCGCCGCGCGTGGTTGATCGACGCGACCCCGACATGCAGAAAGGCCGGGGACATGCCCCAGCCTTTCGCTTGTCCGTACTGACCGGCAGGCGGTCAGTCCATCTCGGCAGCCTTGTCGGTGACGACGCTGGTCCAGGCGCCCTCGGGCTCCTTGGTGATCACCGGGTCGGAGCCGCCCGACATCAGGACGCCGACGGTGTTGTCTGCCGCCGCCGTGTCGAGCGCGCCGTCGTCACCGAGGAGCTTGGCGATCTCGCCCATCATGAAGGTCTGGTGCGCCATGGTCTGGGCGCCAGTCATGTCGTTGTCGAGAACGATCTCGGCCGCCTCTTCCGGGTTTTCGGCCGCATAGGACCAGCCCTTCATCGACGCCTTCACGAAGCGGGCATAGGCATCCACCATCTCCGGCTTCTGCAGATCCTCCTCGAGGACATAGAGGCCGTCCTCGAGCGTCGCGACGCCCTGGTCGGTGTAGTTGAACACCACCAGTTCCTCGGCCGGAATGCCGGCGTCCAGAACCTGGCCGTACTCGTTGTAGGTCATGGTGGAGATGCAGTCGGCCTGCTTCTGGATCAGCGGGTCGACATTGAAGCCCTGCTTGATGACGGTGACGCCGTCATCGCCGCCTTCGGTCGACAGGCCGAGCTGCGACATCCAGGACAGGAAGGGATATTCGTTGCCCGAGAACCAGACGCCGAGGGTCTTGCCCTTGAAGTCGGCAGGCTTCTCGATGCCGGTCTCCTTGCGACAGGTCAGCATCATGCCCGAGCGCTCGAAGGGCTGGGCGATGTTGACCAGCGCGACGCCCTTTTCGCGGGCGGCCAGCGCCGACGGCATCCAGTCGACGACGATGTCGGCGCCGCCGCCGGCCAGCACCTGGACCGGGGCAATGTCAGGTCCGCCCGGCTTGATGGTGACGTCGAGATCGGCCTCCTCGTAGAAGCCCTTCTCCTTGGCGACGTAATAGCCGGCGAACTGCGCCTGGGTGACCCATTTGAGCTGCAGCGTCAGCGCATCCTGCGCCATTGCGGGCATCGCCAGACCAAGACCTGCCAACGCCACCGTGGCGCCTGCCAGTAGCTTCCTCATGCGCATTCTCCTTTGCTGCTGCGTTGCGTCGCCGCCTAGCCCTTGCGGTAGGACGGATGCCAGAAGGTGGTGATCCGCTCGATGACGGACAGAATGCCATAGGTCAGCGAACCGGCGAGCGCGGCGACCGCGATCTCGGCCCAGACCATGTCGGTGTTCATCCGGCCGATCTCGGCCGAGATGCGAAAGCCCATGCCGACGATCGGCGTGCCGAAGAACTCCGCCACGATTGCACCGATCAGGGCGAGGGTCGAGTTGATCTTCAGAGCGTTGAAGATGAAGGGCATGGCCGCCGGCAACCGCAGCTTCAGAAGGCTCTGCCAGGGTCCGGCGGCATAGGTGCGCATCAGGTCGCGTTCCATCGCCCCGGCCGCCGAGAGGCCGGCGACGGTGTTCACCAGCATGGGGAAGAAGGTCATCACCACGACCACGGCGGCCTTGGACGGCCAGTCGAAGCCGAACCACATCACCATGATCGGCGCGACGCCGACGATGGGCAGCGCCGAGACGAGATTGCCGACCGGCAGGAGCCCGCGCTTGAGGAAGGACGAGCGATCGACCAGCACCGCGACGGCGAAACCGCTGGCGCAGCCGATGACGTAGCCGGCCACCACCGCCTTCAGGAAGGTCTGGACGAAGTCGACCCACAGGATCGGCAGCGAGTTGGCGATCCTGACACCGATGTCGGACGGTGCCGGCAGGAGCACGATCGGTACCTGCAGCGCCCGCACCACCAACTCCCAGAGGAACAGCAGCGAGACGCCGAAGACGATCGGAATGAGCACCTGGAGCGCGACGCGCCCTGCCCGCCCCCGCGGCTCGATCGCGGCGAGACTGACGGTCAGCCGCCAGGAGGCGGCCCAGAAGGCGAGGATCGCCAGGATCAGAAGCGGGCCGCGCTGGTCCACACCAAGCAACGACAGGGCGGCGATCGCCGCCATCGCCGCAAGGCCACCGGTCAGGGCGATCGCGCCGGGACCGGGGCCGGCGCCGTTCCGCGCGACGCTCATGGCCGGGCCCCCATGCGCTTGAGCGACGCCTTTTCGCCGAGCCCGATCAGCCAGACGAGGACACCCGCCATGATCGCGGCGGCAACGAGAGCCGACCAGATCTGGATGGTCTGCCCATAATAGGAGCCGGCCAGAAGCCGCGCGCCGAGACCGGCGACCGCGCCGGTCGGCAGTTCGCCGACGATGGCGCCGACCAGGGCCGCCGCCACGGCCACCTTCATGGAGGTGAACAGGAACGGCATGGACGCCGGCCAGCGCAGCTTGACCAGCGTCTGGCGACGGGTTGCCGAATAGGTGTGCATCAGATCGATCAGCATGGCGTCGGGCGAGCGCAGCCCCTTCACCATGCCGACCGCGACCGGGAAGAAGGACAGGTAGGTTGAGATGATCGCCTTGGGCAGAAGGCCGGTCACGCCGACCGAATTGAGGACAACGATCACCATCGGCGCAATGGCAAGGATCGGGATGGTCTGCGAGGCGATGATCCAGGGCATCAGGCTCTTGTCGAGCGTTCGCGAATTGAGGATGCCGACGGCCAGCAGCACGCCCAGCGCGGTACCGATGAGGAAGCCGAGCAATGTCGAGGAAAGCGTCACCCAGGCGTGGTAGAGCAGCGAACGCGGCGAGGACGGTTTCACCCCGACCGTCGAGTTCCAGATTTCCACGACGATCTGGTGCGGCGCCGGCAACACCGGCCGCTCCGCCGACCAGGTGGCCGCGACCGTGTCGGGGACGCCATAGGCCTCGCCGGCGCGCTCCAGCTTCACCGTCTCGGTCGCCCAGTTCATGCCGATGGCGGCAAGATACCAGATGGCGAGGATCGCCAGAACGACGGTGAGAACCGGCACGGTCCGCCCGTCGCGCATGCGCCGTCCGAGCCGTCGCAGCGGACCGGCATAGCCGATGGCGGCGCCCGGCTCGGCGATGGGTGTGGAGGGCGGCGTCATCGGCACCGCTCAGTCATAGCCGTGCCCTGCCCGCAGTCCCTCGCGCACCCGGTGGGCGATGGCGAGGAATTCCGGCGTGTCGCGGATGTCGAGGGGGCGGTCCGGCCCGAGATCGCAGTCGATGATTTCGTGGATGCGGCCGGGACGCGGGCTCATCACCACGATCCGCGTCGAGAGGAACACCGCTTCGGGAATCGAATGGGTGACGAAGACGACGGTCTTCCGTGTCTTGGCCCAGAGCTTCAGCAGTTCCTCGTTGAGATGGTCGCGGACGATCTCGTCGAGCGCGCCGAAGGGTTCGTCCATCAGCAGGAGGTCGGGGTCGAAACACAGGGCGCGGGCAATCGAGGCCCGCTGCTGCATGCCGCCGGACAATTGCCAGGGATATTTGCGGCCGAAGCCGGCAAGGCCGACCAGTTCGAGATTGCCGTCGATCCGGCGTTTCCGCTCGGCCCGGTCGAAACCCATGATCTCCAGCGGCAGCGCGACGTTCTTCTCGATCGTGCGCCAAGGATAGAGCGCGGCGGCCTGGAAGACATAGCCATAGGCCCGCGCCTGGCGCGCCTGGTCGGGCGTCATGCCGTTGACCGAGATCGACCCGCCGGTCGGCTGCTCCAGATCGGCGATGACCCTGAGCAGCGTGGTCTTGCCGCAGCCGGACGGTCCGATGAAGGAGACGAACTCGCCGCTGTTCACGGTGAGGTCGATGCCCTTCAGCGCATGGACCGGCGTATCGGCGGTCTCGAAGACGAGATCGAGATTGCGGGCTTCGATGACCGGCGCTGGCGCCGCGGTAGACTTTTCCACCGATCGGGACGTGGTCTGGCTCAAACTGTCAGACCCCGCTCGCCGGAATGCCGGTGCGCTCGATCCTGCGCGGCGCGGTGAGTTCCTTCCAGGTCGACAGCGCCTTGGCGGCGGGCGCGCTGGCGGGACGCTCGACGAAGCGGCCATTGCCCTTCTCAGCGCGCACGTTGCCCTCCCTGTAGGCGAGGCGGCCGCGCGAGAACGTCATCACCGGCAGGCCGGTCAGTTCGATGCCCTCGAAGACGTTGTACTCGATCACCGATTTCTGGGTTTTGGCCGAGATGGTCTTGGTGGCGGCCGGATCGAAGATCACCAGATCGGCGTCGGCCCCGACGAGAATCGCGCCCTTCTTCGGATAGATGTTGAGGATCTTGGCGATGTTGGTGGAGGTGACGGCGACGAATTCGTTCATCGTCAGCCGGCCGGTGCCGACGCCCTTGGTCCACAGGACCGCAAGCCGGTCTTCCAGGCCGCCAGTGCCGTTGGGAATCTTGGTGAAGTCGCCGAGCCCCATGCGCTTCTGCTCGTCGGTGAAGGCGCAATGGTCGGTCGCGACGACCTGCAGCGAGCCGGCGGCGAGCCCTGCCCAGAGCGAATCCTGGTTCTTCTTGTCGCGGAAGGGCGGCGACATCACCCGGCGGGCGGCGTGCTGCCAGTCGGGATGGAAATATTCGCTCTCGTCCAGCACCAGATGCTGGATCAG